>SAMEA104404103__coassemble_3017_pt1 | contig 7898 bp, 7 predicted proteins | sample SAMEA104404103__metabat2_high_PE_061 | metagenome-assembled genome bin SAMEA104404103 (sample SAMEA104404103) | Balaenoptera acutorostrata | reverse complement strand
GGAAGATAAATATTTTAAAACTGTATGAAGTTATTTTTTTACCATTACTTAATTGTATGACAGAGGTTGTCCTCAGATAGGTCTCAGAATTTCTCCGCTTATATTTCTTTGGTTATTGTTTCCACCCGTCGCTATTCTGTTTTAAGGATTTTTTGACATATATTGGACCTTGTCCCAATTTTATTGTTAATTTTGCGAAGTAAAATATATAGAATATGGGATTAAGTAAATTTGAAAGTGAAGTAAAACACGTCGCTCAAGACGTACAGACTGTATACAACCGTTTTTCAGACTTGCGTAATTTGGAAGGTTTGAGAGAAAAACTTTCCCAGCCAGAGGTGGCTGCAAAGATGGCAGAACAATTACCGGCCGACAAACTGGCAGCCGCAAAGGAACAGTTGGAAAATATGGTGTTCGACCAGGACAGCGTACAGGTATCCAGCCCGGTAGGTCAGCTGACTTTGCGTATTGTGGAACGTGAAGAACCGAAGTGCATCAAGTTTGCCAGCGAAGGTTCCCCAATTCCTCTCTATCTCTGGATCCAGCTCCTCCCACATGGCGAAGTGGAGACCAAGATGCGGGTGACCATTGGTGCCGAAGTCAACATTTTCATGAAGGGTATGGTCAGCAAACCGCTGCAGCAGGCAGCCGAAGGTCTGGCGAACATCCTTTCAGTTATCAGATAATCATCAGGTAATCTCTGAATAAAAAGGCTGGGACATCCGTGTGCCCGGCCTTTTTCAGCAGATGACTGAACTAGAGTGTATCAATTTATAATACGAAAAAGATGAAGCATATCATTGACAGATGCGGGGCGCTGTTGCTCCTCCTGGCTGTCTTCCTCACTTCCTGCGAGGGAGATGTTCAGACCGAATATACACGCAACCATGCCTTTTTCCGTTATCCTATGGTGAATACGACCCCCGAATTGCGTACCGCCTTGAATTCTCCCGGCATGTTTTGCAAAATCAGTTTTCCGCCCAACGTCTACCTCTTTACCGATGCTGACGGTAAATCCACACAGGTGAACCGTACCGCTCTCGAAGGCTATGGCAAGCCCATGTTCATTGCGGGGTTCCTCGTGGGCACCTCTGCCTTGCCTGGTCCGAATGGCAATTTCAGTCCGGTGGCTTACGATCTCGTATGCCCCAACTGTTACCAGGATTCCTTCATTCAGCGTGCCGTTGATTTCCAAACCCATACGGAGGTGAAATGCGGACGCTGCGGCAGGGTGTATGATCTCAACAACAACGCCATTGTCAAGTCGGAGGGTGGGGGACGTCCCCTCTTCAGGTATCGTATGTCGTATGCCCCCGCTCAGGGCGTGCTCGTCATACAGAATTAAAATAGAACGAAAGGTATAGAAAATTCCCATATCCCTCGAGAAAGTGTATTTCTCCCTGGTTATGGGAATTTTTATATCCCGTCCCGGAGACTTCGTTCACACTCTTCCGTTTATGCGGCTGTTCCTGCCTCTGCTGAAGATGGATGCCACAAGTCTTTGATGTTTGAGGGTAGCGTGGCGGCCACGTCCCGATCTTATCGTTCTATGGCTGTCAATATTAGAATATCCCGTAATCCGGCGCCCATTTTCTCCCCCATATTCCACCGAAAAAGCAATAAATAATCGTATATTTGCTGCATCAACGCCCGCTTGTGACCTAAATCTCCTTTGTGAAGCAGATATCGGGTCGTTTGAACGTGAAAATCATGAATCTATTCTACTATTATTTTTAACTTAAAATCAAATCATCTATGGTATTCAAGAAAGTCTATTTATTTCTTGTCGCTATGATTGTGAGCCTGGCTGCCCAAGCCCAGGGATTGCTTCCCGACTTCTCTACAGAAGATGCTCCAGTCTGGTATCAAGTACAGTTTAAGACAGGAGGCGCATGCCTGACGGATATGGGTTCCGGTCAGAAGCTGAAAACAGCGGCCAAGTCCGCCAACGATGGCCAGAAATGGCAGTTCATCGGTACTAAGGAAAATTTCAAAATGAAAAGCAAGAAGGGAAACTTCGTAAGTTTTGCTTCCGACCGTTTCACCACTTCCAAAACCTCCGGCATCGAATTGAAGTTGGTCGGATCTACTAATGCGAATGCTTCTGAATGTTTCGAAATCCAGAAAAAGACTTCCAATCGCAGCATGAACCAGTTTGGCGGTGCCGGTACTGGCAAGGAATTGGGCGAATGGACAGCCGGCGACCCTAACAACCCTTTGTCTTTCGTTCCGATGTTTGTCAAACTTCCCGAATTCTCTACCGATGAAAAGACTGTATGGTATTTCATTCAGTTCCGAAACGGCATGAAAGCCTTTGCCGACAAGGGTGTTGACGAATGTGTCCGCACAGATAATCCCGAACCTGTTGAAGAACAGTTGTGGAAACTCGTCGGTGACGAAAACAACTTCCAGTTGGTCAACCAGCTCGGCAACTATGTCGTTGTCAGCAAGAAGTCTGAGTCCAATACCGGCGCAGCTGCCAACGGTACACCGGTCCGCACTTCCAAGGAAGCTTATGGACCTGGTTTCAGCTTGCGTGAAAGCGGTAGCAGTGACTATTCTCCAGCCTGGGAAATCCAGCCCAACGACACCAAGGGCAAATGTTTCAACCAGTGGGGTGGTGCTGGTACTGGCCGCACCATCGGTGTGTGGAGTGCCAACGACAACAACAACCCAGTTGCCTTTGTCGATCCCGACGTGATGGTGTATAGCGACTATAAGTCAACTGGTATCGAAGGTTATGTTCCCGAACACGATCTGACTATGTGGTATACTCAGCCAGCTACTACCGCTCCTTTGTTCACACCGGACAACTGGTATTCCAACTGGATGGAATATGCCCTGCCACTCGGCGACGGACAGTTTGGTGCCTCCCTCTTCGGTGGTATCGAGAAGGACCAGATTCTCTTCAACGAGAAGACCCTTTGGAGCGGCCGCAGCACCGACAATGGTTCTTATGGTAAATACGAAGTCTTCGGCTCTGTCTTTGCAAAGAATCTGGGCGGCGACTTCCACTATACTACCAAGCGCGCAGCGAAGAACTACTATCGTCAGCTCGACCTGACCACCGCTACCGGAAAGGTATCCTTCGCCAACCAGGAAGGTCTCACTTATAACCGTGAATACATCGCTTCCCATCCTGCACGCGTCATCGTTGCCCATTATACCGCAGCCGAAAAGGGTAAAATCAACCTCTTGTTCACCCTCGAAAGCGGAAAGCCGGGTGTGAAGGCTGAAACATCTTATGCTGACGGTGAAGCCACTTTCAGCGGCAAATTGCAGACTGTCAGCTATAACGCTCGTCTCAAAGTTATCAATGTCGGTGGTACTTTGAAAACCACTGCCGAGGGCATTGAGGTACGCGATGCTGACGAAGTACTCGTCCTCCTCGCTGGTGGCACCGATTTTGACGCCTATTCCAAGACTTATGTCTCCAACACTGCCAAACTCGCCGGTGATATCCAAGCGCGTATCAACGATGCTGCCAAGAAGACTTGGAGCGAACTCTATCAGGAGCATGTAGCCGACTTCCAGAAATATTTCGGTCGTGTTGATTTCCATCTGGCAGGTACCAAGAATGAAATTCCTACCAACGAACTCATTGATACTTATGCTGGCGGCAAGGGTCCGAACGCTCTGATGCTCGAACAGCTTTATTTTGCATACGGACGTTATCTCGAAATCTCTTCTTCACGTGGCGTTGACCTTCCTTCCAACCTTCAGGGTATCTGGAACAACAACGCACAGCCTGCTTGGAATGCTGATATCCACGCCAACATCAATGTACAGATGAACTACTGGCCGGCTGAAACTACCAACTTGAGCGAAATGCATGTGCCTTTCCTTAATTATATATGGAATATGGCTGAAAACCACGAACAGTGGAAGAAATACGCCAAGGATGCCGGACAGAGTGAAGGATGGACTTGTTACACTGAAAACAATATCTTCGGTGGCGTCGGTGGCTTCGCCCACAATTATGTTATAGCCAATGCCTGGTATTGCACTCATCTCTGGCAGCATTACCGTTATACGCTCGATAAGGAATATTTGAAGAAGGTATTCCCGGCGATGTGGAGCGCCAGCCGTTTCTGGATTGGCCGTTTGAAGAAGGCGGAGGATGGTAAGTATGAATGCCCGAACGAATATTCTCCAGAACATGGTCCTTCTCAGAATGCCGTGGCACATGCCCAGCAGCTGGTATTCGACCTTTTGGACAATACCTTGAAGGCTGCTGAAATCCTCGGTGACGAAGTTAAAATCGATGCCAAGCAGCTCGAAACTCACAAGGACCGCCTCGCCAACTTGGATAGAGGTTTGGCTACCGAAACTTACGATGGCAAGTGGGGTACCAACGACGTGAAACGGGGTGCCAAGTTGCTCCGTGAATGGAAGTACAGCCCTTATTCAGTAGGTCAGAACGGTCACCGTCACATGTCTCATCTGATGTGTCTCTATCCTTTCTCTCAGATTCATCCGGGAACCGAACTCTTTGAGGCTGCCGTCAACTCTATGAAACTCCGTGGCGACGGTGCTACCGGTTGGTCTATGGGTTGGAAAATCAATCTCTGGGCACGTGCCCTCGACGGCGATCATGCCCGTACCATCTTGAACAACGCTTTGAAGCACGCTGTCAGCAGTTCCGGCGTTTACTACAACCTTTTTGATGCCCACAACCCATTCCAGATTGATGGTAACTTCGGTGCTTGTGCCGGTATCGCAGAAATGGCTATGCAGAGCAACTCTGACACCATCCGCATCCTTCCAGCCTTGCCATCTGCTTGGAAGACAGGTCACATGAACGGTCTCAAGGCGGTGGGTGACTTCACTGTAGACGTAGCTTGGGAAAACTTGAAGCCGACAGAGGTGAAGATTGTCTCTCACCAGGGGCAGCCATTGATGATCAACTATAAGGATCTGGCCACTCGAAAAATCATGGTCAACGGTGTAGAAGTAGCTGCTGAAATGATTAATGCCAACACCGTGAAGGTGCCTGCAGCAGCTGGTGACGTAGTTACCATTGATTTCTCAGCAGTGGCAACCGGTGTCAAACTGGTTCCAACAGCAGTAGAAAAGGTTCAGGTATCTGTCGATGGTCGTAATGTGACCGTGGACGGCGCTCGTAAGGTGGTAGTCAACGACCTCGCCGGCCGTGCCATCCAGACTACTTCCAAAAAGACCTTCTCAGTAGCACAGGCAGCAGGTCATGCCGTCGTTTTGCAGGTAACCGACCATGCAGGTCAGGTATCCAGTCATAAAGTGGTTTTGAAGTAAATCCTTATGAAATGATATTGAAGAAATTCTTGATGAAATGATATTGAAGAAATTCTTGATGAAATGATATTGAAGAAATTCTTCATAGCAATATAATCTTTAAAATCCTCGGCTTTCATGCCGGGGATTTTTTGTAGTATGCTCGGCTTGCTGATTGTCAGTCCTTTAGAAAAATGCGAAAAACAGCATCGTATCTTCTTTGTTATTCTGAAAAATTAGTGCCAGTTTGTTGTATTTTTTCCGGATGTTCATATAAAAGTTGTACGCATCCTGCAATCTTCAGAAGTCGCGGTCTTCAATTATGGTCTACAGTGACAATTGTGATTTGCTTAAATTTTACTTTTATATTTTACAAAATGAGCCGATATTCAACTTTTCTTAGGGTAGCACATACCATTACAATGCAGTTAACAGCATAAGTCTAGATGATGGTTATGCAGCGGGTATGAACCTCAATATTTTCGGATGTCTTTCTTTTGAAAAAAAACTAAAAGATAAAAAAAACGTCACAAATTTGGAAAATATAAAATAAAGTGCTACTTTTGCATTCGCAATTCGGGGTGTAGCTCAGCCCGGTTAGAGTACGCGTCTGGGGGGCGTGTGGTCGCTGGTTCGAATCCAGTCACCCCGACTGGTAAAAAGCATTGATAATCATTTGATTGTCGATGCTTTTTGTTTTTATCTATCTATTCTACAATCGAAATATTTACCTATTTGTGTAAACCACTGTGTAAACCGCTGTGTAAACCGCAATTTTTATGAATGCTACAGTTGCAGTGATTTGTTACAAAAGTAAAACTCTGGCAAATGGCGAACACCCGCTAATGTTAAGAGTTACTGAGAATCGAAAGAGAGTAATGAAAAGTTTAGGTTTATCCGTCAATCCTAAACATTGGGACTTTGAGAAAAACACTCCGAAGCCAAATTGTCCGAATAAAGATTTAATCAATAAGATTATCTTGAAGACACAGCTTGAATATCAGCAGAAGATTTTGGAGAAAAAGGCAAGCGAGGAAGAATTTACAGCCTTATCATTAATCAATGAGCAGAAAGAAGAAATCAAGGCGAAAACTGTTGAGGACTTTTATGTGAATCTGATTGGTTATTTAAGACAGCAAGGGCGGATAGGCAATAGTTATGCTTATTGGTATGGTCAGACGCCATGAACTTGATTCGTAAGTTGGCAAAAGACGGAAACTACAAAATTTCATTATTACTAACAATCGGTTGTTTTACAGGATTGAGAATTTCTGACATTCTCGCTTTGAGGTGGAATCAGATTTTAGACGTTGATGAATTTACCATAGTTGAGAAGAAAACAGGCAAACGAAGAACACTGATACTGAATCCACAGCTACAGGAACATATCAAAGACTGTTACGAGCACATTCAGCCAATAGGTGTAGCTGCACCAATATTGGTGAGCCAGAAAGGTACAGTTTTCTCTATTCAGCGAATAAATGGGCTACTCAAAGATGTCAAGAAGAAATACAGACTCAAAGTGAGGAACTTTAGTTGCCACTCTTTGCGAAAGACTTTCGGTAGACAGGTCTACAATATGAATAGCGAAAACTCAGAGTTAGCTTTGGTAAAATTGATGGAATTGTTTAATCACAGTTCTGTAGCCATTACTAAAAGGTACTTGGGATTGAGACAGGAAGAAATCTTAGAAACTTATGATTGTTTGAGTTTCTAATGGATTGCACAACTTTACTGAGCATTTTCAGTTGTGGCGTCTTTTCTTTTTATTACCTTTAGACCTCAAAAGAAGAACATTGTTATATTTATGAAAAACGCATGCGCCACATAACAATATGGTATCTCTAATGATTACTTATTTTACGACATCGGAATATTGAAGAACTTAACTTTAACACAGGGGAAATATGACAGAAAAAAGAATGACACCAAAAGAATATATTGAAAAAATGGAAACCTATAGATGTGGTTCCTTTATCAACCCTAAAACAGGGCTTATCTATGACCATTGGCGACCAAGAATCCGAAGTATGTGTGAAGGATTAGACCGATTTGTGAATGCTCAAAATAAATATGATACTTACCAGACCGCTTTGCAAGAAATTAAAGAAGGTAAGAAAAAGACGCATTGGATGTGGTTTGTTTTCCCACAAAGACTAGGATTGGGTAAGAGTGAAAAATCTGATTATTATGGTCTTGCTCGTGAAGAAATAGAAGAATATTTAGAACATCCAATTCTTGGTAAAAGACTGATTGAAGCTACTGAAGCTGTTTATAATAACGAGAAATCAGTTTATGAAATATTTGGTCGTGATGCAATAAAGTTCTGTAGCTGCATGAAACTCTTTGCTTCTGTTTCAGATATTCCTATCTTTAAGAAAATGATAGAGAAATACAATTGGCACTAGCCGCAAACATAAGTTCGAGTTGATATGACAAACTTGATTTTTTCAGTTCTTGCTATACCTAATGCAGAAAAAGAGAATTTTGTCACTTAGAAGTTGATTCATATATTTGCATTTAATAATCAATTTTAGAAAGAATTCTTGCTCAGCTAACGCTTTTTCTTTAGATTTGCACTGTGGAGAGTAATCTCCATACATACATTTTAGAAAAGGGCGTTTAGCTAAATTATCCTACTACGG
>SAMEA104404103__coassemble_2999_pt1 | contig 7948 bp, 5 predicted proteins | sample SAMEA104404103__metabat2_high_PE_061 | metagenome-assembled genome bin SAMEA104404103 (sample SAMEA104404103) | Balaenoptera acutorostrata | reverse complement strand
AGGAGATTTTGACCTAATTCGCGTTTTTTACGCACTCTATTTTGTTTAGAAAAATGCCCGGACCGTGACTTCGGTTACGATTTCGAGTTCTCAATGAAAACTCATAGGAGAAAAGCTATATAATGTATGGAGACCTGACAAAACTTCAATCCAATTCTTATCAAAAAGACCAATGACATATTGGAAAAAGGTTCACCTTCTCTACACGCAAGGTCAACAAGATGAACATGCCATGATTCCGTTTTTTTAAGAAAGAGAGCAAACATCCCCCATAAGGTTCTGTATTGATTGGTTATCAGCACCACCTACCTTCCTATCATTCACGAACTACTTATCGAAACTTATGCGCCCTAGAACTACACAATCATGCACTATCTTCATTTCACTCCCCTACAGTTTCTTCACAATGCTTTCTCTTTCCACATTTCAGACAAATACTGCCTTCACCCACTAAAATCCAACTATAAAAGGTCATATATCCTACCAAATAATCTTGAATAATCAAAAAAAATAAGGGAAACTGTCGTTTCAACAGCTTACCCTTATTTTATATTTACGATAACTTCCCATAAGGGGCAGTGTCTCATCCTCGATTCATCTATGAGAAATCAAAGACGAATTTATTCCTCACCAGACGGTCCGATAACCTTCCATATTCCGGCAGCCAGTACCGCACCAAAGAAAGGACCCAAAATAAAAATCCATAACTGGGCCAAGGATGCCCCGCCTTCAAAAAGAGCGGGACCGATAGATCGAGCCGGATTCACAGATGTACCCGTATAACGGATACAAGCGAGATGCACCAAGACCAATGCTAGACCAATAGCCAATCCGGCAAACTTTCCCGCCCCTTTTTTCTCATCAGTCGTCCCTAAGACTACTAAAACAAAAATCGTAGTAAATACGATTTCAGCCAACAAACCGCCCATGATGGAAACACCTGGCTGGCAGACATTTGCTCCAGTGCCCGAAATAGCTCCACCGCTGCTCGTTGTAAGCAAATATAAAACGGAAGAACCTAAGATAGCTCCAATTGTCTGGAATAACATGTACCAAAGGCTTTCCTTCCATCCCATACGCCCTGAAAGCATCATCCCTAAGGTGACCGCCGGATTCACATGACATCCACTCGTACCACCGATAGTATAAGCCATGGCAACCACTGCGAGTCCGAATGCCATTGCCGTTCCCACAACAGTAGAAACAAGTCCAGGTTCATTAGACGTACAGCCAAGACTAACGGCAACACCGCATCCCATCAACACGAGTACCATCGTGCCTACCATTTCTGCTAAATATTTTTTCATAATACAACCCTTTTAAAGATAAACAAAAACGATCACTCCCCTAAAAGTGATATACACAAATATAGAGCAGAAAATGGATTTTCCAAAATTTCGGAATCGTAAAAAACTATATTTAAAAGCTATTTAACGAAGGTTCGTCAAACCTTTAAATATCTATTATTTTTATGAATTATAATAAAAAGGAAGAATACAATTAAAAAATGCAAAGTTTGCAACTATATATTCTTCCTTAAAGGTAAAACGGTCTAGCCCCTTATTAAGACGAAGACATTCAATTTTGCAGACCAAACCGCAATGCCAGTTCGTCTTTTGCACAAAAGTAGCCATGGATATCTGCTGGATGAAAATCTTCATATCGTTTGAAAGGTTTCCCTTTCTCTGCATAAATCAGACACACGAAACTTACCCTCAGAAAGACATAAAGCACGCCCACATGTCCTAGCCCCAACATCCTAGAATGTCAATACCGCCCATCAGCCTAAAGCTGATGACACCAGAGATCTGGCCTTACTTAATTCTCATTCAAGTATTCTATCGGATTCAGATAAAACATTTTCATCCAACCTTGGGTTGAATCATCAATTCTCCAAGGGTAAGGCACACAAGTCGCTACAGAATAATGCAAATGTGAAGGCGTGTTCTTCGCATTACCTGTATTCCCCACCGTTCCGATAACACTGTTCTTTGAAACTGGTGTAAATGCGCTTGTCTTAATCTCATTCAAATGAGCATAATAATGCAGACGCCATTTCGGACCCAAGACCAATACACAATTTCCCCCCTTCCCTAAATTACCAGTCCAGAGAACCATTCCCTGGGTAGCCGAATGTACGGGAGTTCCTTTTTTAGCAAAGATATCCACCCCTTTGTGAACTACCGAACTACCCCATCCTCCATGCCAGAAACTCTGTGGGTGGTAGCTATTCTTGTTTCCGCCCTCTACCGGCATTTCCAAGTTCTGAGGAATCAGGAAACCTAAGAGAAAGATAGCCAACAGGCTATAGCAAACATTGCGTAATTTTTTACTTTTCATTTTCATATTTTATAAACCCAAATTATCAATAAATTAAGATCCAACTTACTGCAGAAAATCCTCATTCCTGCTGATACAACATGTCACTCAAACAATCTGTAAACCAAATTCCTAGTGGCGTCACTATAAATCCCCTATAATGCTGTTCAAAACTGAAATAGCGCTTCGGATTTTTCTTTTTCATTCGAAAATAAGTATATTTATTCGAAGAGCCATATTCCTTGGCTACAATTTTTCCCCGCTGTTTGAAATCGGATACCCATTGCTTGCCATCCCACATGGCTATGTGCCCCCACTCATGTCCCTCGACAGCGTCCCAAACGATAATATCACCTTTGATTGGAGAATAACCTTTCTTGTCTACCTCTTCAAAATCGAGATAAGGCAAATATTCAAGATAGTGTTTGGCGGTATAGGGATATCCCCAAGTGGACGCTCCGCCGGCTTCTATAGCCCTGCGTACATATTGCGCACACAATCCTTGCGATTTATCATGAGCATTAGCGTCCAGAGCCTTCACAGCCTTGTCCACATCATAAGTATAACTTCGTGGATAAAAAGCACAGACAAACACCAAAGCATAAAACAGAACAATAAAGAAGACTATTTTTTTCATATTTGATATTTTTTTATTTATCTGCCACAAAGATAAGCAGACGATTCCGCCCCTCAAAGAGAGAAAAAAGGTGATGTACCAACGACCGGTTTTCTTTCACCAAACCCTTCCCCAACTGGATGAAATGGTTTTAAGGAACGGACTTGGCCGGTGGCAGCATATCAGATTATCTGAATCATCTCCACAGTACTTCAAGTCAGCAAAGGACTTGGAAAATTGCAGGTACCAAGAACAAAAGGGCGACATAGATTCAGCACCATTCGCCCATTTCGTGTTCACCAAGAAAAGACCTTGCATACTTGAATATTTTTCACATCATCTATCCTACGAAGGAGTTCGGAACCAGATCACATATAGATTAGGATGTTTTTCACATAGAAAAAACGGGTGCAACTCCTATAAATAAGAGTTGCGCCCGAAATAATTATTAACTTTTAATATAGCGATTACTTGCGATGAGCTTCTACCCACTTACGAGCATTCACGAAGGCTTCAATCCATGGAGTAACGTCGTCGGAGAGACGTTCAGATGGATAGTAAGCATTCTGCCATGGGAAGAAAGCACGTTCCAAGTGAGGCATCATTGCGAGGTGACGGCCATCAGCACTTGCAATACCAGCTACATTATACTTAGAACCATTAGGATTACCTGGGTAACCTTCGTAGTTGTACTTCAATACTACGTTGTAATCGTCCTCAGACATTGGGAGGTCGAACTTACCTTCACCGTGAGCCACCCAGATACCGAGCTGGTCACCGCTCAAAGAGCCGAACATCACGCTGCGGTTGGTAGTAACAGTCACGCCCAAGAATGCACTTTCAAACTTGTGTGAGTTGTTGTGGAGCATGCGGGCACGCTTCTTGTGGTCAGGATTGATCAAGTTCAACTCAACCATCAACTGGCAACCGTTACATACACCAAGAGACAAAGTATCTTCGCGAGCGTAGAAGCGGTCGAGAGCAGCCTTAGCCTTAGGATTGAAGAGGAAGGCACCAGCCCAACCCTTTGCAGAACCTAAAACGTCGGAGTTAGAGAAACCACCACAGAAGACAATCATGTTCACGTCGTCGAGAGTTTCACGGCCAGTGATCAAGTCGGTCATCATCACGTCCTTCACATCGAAGCCTGCGAGATAGAGCACGTATGCCATTTCGCGTTCACCGTTAGTACCCTTTTCACGGATAATAGCAGCACGTACACCGCTTGGAGTGCGGCGTTCTGGAGTGATACCATAGCTTTCGAAAGTACCCTTGAATTCTGGATGGAAGTGGAATTCGATAGGCTGCTTCTTGTAGTTTTCATAACGTTCCTTAGCGCAGCCGTTGAAGCTCTGCTTCGTATCAAGGAGATAAGAAGTTTCGTACCAGATGTCACGGAGATAGTCGATGCCGAACTGATAAGTAGCGCCGTCCATCTCAGCGAGGATATGGCGTTCTTCAGCAGGCTTACCGATCTTCACATAAGCGATACCGGCTTCGTCGAGCACTTCCTTAAATGCAGCCTTGTTGCTATCAGCTACCTGGACAACCACACCTGGATTTTCAGCGAAGAGAACCTTCACGAGGTCAGTGTGCTTGAAGCCGTCGAGGTTGATTTCCACACCGCCTTCAGTGTTAGCGAAGCACATTTCGAGCAAACAAGTGATCAAACCACCGGCAGAAATATCGTGACCAGCGAGCAAGAGTCCTTCGTTCACCAATTTCTGTACAGCATTGAATGCATCGCGGAAATATTCTGGATTCTTTACGGTTGGAACGTCGCTACCTACGAAGCCTAAGCTCTGAGAGAAAGCAGAAGCGCCCAAACGCAATTCATCAAATGAGAAGTCGATGTGGTAGAGAGAAGACTTAGCGCAGTTCTTCAATACTGGAGAAACTACCTTGCGTACATCGCTCACTTCACCACCGGCACTAACGATAACAGTACCTGGAGATACGATCTTATCACCGTTAGGATACTTCTGTGTCATTGACAAAGAGTCCTTACCTGTAGGTACGTTTACCTTCAATGCGCAGCAGAAGTCGCTCAATGCCTCAACACCCTGGTAGAGACGGGCATCTTCACCCTTCTGTGAGCGGCAAGGCCACATCCAGTTAGCAGAAAGGCTTACGCTATCGAGACCTTCAGTCAATGGAGCCCATACCAAGTTGGTCAAAGATTCAGCTACAGAAAGTACAGAACCGGCTGCAGGATTTGCCAAACCAGCCTGTGGGGCATGACCGATTGAGCTGGCGATACCGAACTTGCCACGGTAGTCGAGTGCAACGACACCACAGTCGGACAATGGCAACTGCAATTCGCCCTGACCCTGCTGACGAGCCACCTTACCAGTTACAGAACGGTCTACCTTATTGGTCAACCAGTCCTTACAAGCTACCGCTTCGAGCTGCAATACGTTATTCAAATATTCGTCGACCTTAGCAACATCGTAAGTGACATCCTTATATTTACGTTCTACAGTTTCGTCGACCATGACAGTCTTAGGAGAGTGACCGAACATCTGAGCGACATCCAGGTCGAATGGGCGTACGCCGTCAGCCTGTTGGAAAGAGAAGTGAGCGTCACCGGTAGTCTCGCCGACTACATACATCGGAGCGCGTTCACGTTCAGCAATCTTGCGTACGTGTTCGAGATGTTCTTCCTGAATCAAGAGACCCATACGTTCCTGGCTCTCGTTGGCGATGATTTCCTTAGCAGAAAGGGTTGGGTCACCGATAGGCAACTTAGACATATCGATGCAGCCACCACATTCTTCCACCAACTCAGAGAGACAGTTCACATGACCTGCACTACCGTGGTCGTGGATAGAAACAACCGGGTTGACATCTTCTTCGCAGAGGGCACGAACCAAGTTGTTGGCACGCTTCTGCATTTCTGGGTTGGCACGCTGTACGGCGTTCAACTCAATACCGCTGGCATAGCGACCTGTATCTACAGAAGATACAGAACCACCACCAAGACCGATACGATAGTTGTCACCACCAACAACCACGACCTTGTTACCCTTCTTAGGTTCGCCCTTCAAACAGTCACGCTTGGTGCCATAACCAACACCACCGGCCAACATGATCACCTTGTCGTAACCATATTCTTCTCCGTTTTCCTTATGTTCGAAAGTCAATACAGAACCAGTGATCAATGGCTGGCCGAACTTGTTACCAAAGTCGGAAGCACCATTAGATGCCTTGATCAAGATCTGTTCCGGAGTCTGATACAACCATTCACGAACCGGGAGAATGTTTTCCCAGTCACGGCCGCCATCCAAACGAGGATAGCTAGTCATGTAAACAGCTGTACCTGCGATAGGCCATGAACCGACACCACCACCCATACGGTCGCGGATTTCACCACCTGTACCCGTAGAAGCACCATTGAAAGGTTCTACAGTAGTCGGGAAGTTATGAGTTTCAGCCTTGATAGAGATTACGCTCTGGATATCTTTGATGACGAAATAATCGCTGGTAGAATGATCCTGTGGAGCGAACTGCTCGATAACCGGACCTTCAGAGAAAGCCACGTTATCCTTATAAGCAGAGATAATCTTATGTGGATTTTCCTTTGTTGTCTTCTTGATCATCGCGAAAAGAGAAGAAGGCTTCTCCTCACCATCGATAACGAAAGAACCACCAAAGATTTTGTGACGGCAGTGCTCGGAGTTAATCTGAGCAAAACCGAAGATTTCAGAGTCTGTCAAACGACGGTTCAACTGCTTCTCTACTCCATGGAGATAATCCATTTCAGCTGGAGAAAGTGCCAGACCTTCCTGTTCGTTGTAAACTTCCAAGTCGTCAACATACTGAATAGCTGCAGGCTGATGGTGTACAGTAAAAATCTCCTGATCGAGACCGTTGTACATACGCTGAAGCATAGGGTCATGGTCTGCCTCGCCGTTGACTACTGGAAAGTACTCTTCAATACGAGAAATGCCGTGGAGATTCATGTTCTGAGTAATCTCAACGGCATTCGTACTCCATGGAGTAATCATTTCGCGGCGTGGGCCCACAAACCAGCCCGACAGACTTTCACCTGCTTCGAGCGTAGCTTCACCATAAAGCCAGCAAAGTTCCTTCACTTCTTCTTCAGAGAGCTGATGGTCTACCTGTGTAGCAATCACACTCTTCGATGCGGTTCTAAAGAATTGAATCATGGGAATGTATATAAATTAAATGTACAATATCAATTATTTTGCAAATTTACGATAACGCGGGCATTGGGCAAAATAAATTTGTCACTTTTACCGCCTTAGCATACTACAACCATAGCTTTTTGGAACAGAGTTTCTTCCTTACCAAATATAGGAATATCTCCTAAGGTCGCGTTGCTGCTTGTTCAGCCTGGGGAGTCACTACCTCTCTTTTTCTGCCCCTGCGGTCTCTGCCAGCGTATCCTTCTTTCTTTCGCTTATTTTTTCGGTAACATCTTCATCATCCGAATTCATCAGCTGGTCTAAGAGTGAAGCATCCGATTCTACTTTATCTGACCTTTCTGCAGTTTCCTTCTCCACATTCTTCGTTTGTTCGGCAGTTATCGTATTCCGGCTACGAGCCGGTTTGGTATCTCTGAAGAACTCATAGCCTACAAATCCCCCCACAACAAGCAAGATGACAAAGAGCACGATGACGATTATCCAACTTTTAGAAAGTCCGACTGGTTTCTTCTCCGACATCTCCAGAGGTTTATGGCAAATCGGACAAAGCGGTTCCTCTTCTTGGCCAATTTTCAATTTCTTATTAAAATTATCACATTCTATATTTTTACAGATTCCGATCTTTTGCTTGTTTGCCATAATAATAAATTTAAGGTTCGTGATCATAGTTTGTTTTCAGTCCGCCGCTCCCCGCATTTGTATTTTTCATCTATGGAAAGTGATAATTCGTCCCTAGAACAGTTTGCAAGTTACATATATTTTTCTGATAAATAAAATATTACGCAAAATTACACTTTTACAAAGAGCAGCAAACATCCTGGAATTCCATTTTCAAGAAGCCTAA
>SAMEA104404103__coassemble_2972_pt1 | contig 8013 bp, 4 predicted proteins | sample SAMEA104404103__metabat2_high_PE_061 | metagenome-assembled genome bin SAMEA104404103 (sample SAMEA104404103) | Balaenoptera acutorostrata | reverse complement strand
ACCGGTATCAACTGGTATCTCAACCATTATGCCCACATCAATCTGACGTGGAACCAGTTGACCACCGACCTGAGTCAGCACAAGCTCCCCGTGCCTGTCGAGGCAGAAAAGCACGAATCGTCCGCTGACTACCGTTATTATCTGAATTATTGCACCTTCTCTTATTCCATGTCCGTCTGGACTTGGGACCGCTGGCAGCAGGAAATCGACTGGATGGCTTTGCACGGCATCAATATGCCTTTGCAGATAGTCGGTCTTGATGCCGTATGGTACAAACTCCTCACCGAGAAATACGGTTACACCCACGACGAAGCCAACAAGTTCGTTGCTGGTCCCTGCTTCCAGGCATGGTGGGGCATGAACAACCTCGAAGGCTGGGGCGGACCGAACCCCAAATGGTGGTACGAGCGTCAGGAAAAGCTGGCGATGAATATCTGCAACCGTATGCGCGAACTCGGAATGCAGCCCGTATTGCCCGGTTACAGTGGGATGGTGCCCAGTGATTTTGTCAAGAAAACCGGCAAGGCTGCCAATAATCAAGGTAACTGGTGCGCCTTTGTCCGTCCTTATATCTTCGACCCCAACAGTCAGGCCTTTGGCGAGATGGCGAAGGAATATTATAAAATCCTCCATCAGGTGATGGGCACCACCATGTATTACAGTATGGACCCCTTCCACGAAGGCGCCAATACTCGCGGCATCGACGTGCCTTCCGCTTATGAGAAGATTGCCGGTGCCATGTTGCAGAGCAATCCCCGTGCCAAGTGGGTCATCCAGTCCTGGCAGTGGAGTGGGGCGCAGTATCATGTGCTCGATAAGGTGGAAAAGGGAAAGTTGATTATCCTCGACCTCTTCTCCGATGCCCATACTCACTTTCAGGCTTATAAGGGGCACGATGCCGTCTATTGTATGTTGCCCAACTTCGGTGGCCGTACCGGATTCTTCGGCCGTTTCGACAAGGTGATTGAAGGCTTCTTCCATTTCCAGAAAGAATATCCGAGCATCAAGGGTATCGGTGCTACCCCCGAGGCGATCGAGTCCGTACCCGTGGTGTATGACATCCTCTTCGAACTCCCTTGGCACGCTACCCAGCCCGATGGCAAACTTTGGATGAAAAATTATGTGCAGAGCCGTTACGGTCAGTCCAATGCGGCTGCCGAACAGGCGTGGGACAAGTTGCGCCTCTCCGCTTTGCATTGCGAAACCGCCTTGCAAGGTCCTCACGAAGCCGTACTCTGTGCCCGCCCGAGTCTCACCGTCAACCGTGTTTCCAGTTGGGGCGGTACCGATGTGTTCTACAACAAACAGGATGTAGTAGATGCCGCCTATCTCTTGTTGCAGGCCAAATTGAAAGGCGAAAACTACAGTTACGATGTCACTGATATTTGCCGTCAGGCTTTGACCGACTATGGTCATTCCCTCCTGCAATCCGTCAATGCCGCCTATGTAGCCGGCGACAGTGTGGCTTTCTGTCAGCGCCGTGACACCTTCCTCCAGCTCATCCTCGATATGGACCGCCTCTTGTGCACCAATAAGGACTTCATGTTGGGACGTTGGACGAATCTCGCCCGGGGTATTGCCGACGAAATGCCGAATACGACGAAGGCCGACCGTGACTGGTTGGAACTCGATAATGCCCGCACCCTCATTACGACCTGGGGACCGCGCAATTCCAGTGAATACGGCGGACTCCGTGACTATTCTTATCGCGAGTGGGGCGGTATGATGAAAGATTTCTACTATCCCCGTTGGAAAGCCTTCTTCGACGATATGAAAGGCGCGCACGACTGGTTTGCTATGGAATGGGCATGGGCGCACAATGCCGACTTGCACTATTCCGACCAACCCGTAGGCAATACCGCAACGGTGGCACGCGAACTTTTCTCCACCTATTTTTTGCCGATGGGTAGCGGCACCTATATCTATAGGGGCATGTCCAGCGACGCTCCCGAAGATTTTGCAGCTGTGGCTTATCGTGGCAGCAAATACAAGATGCCAGCAGGCAAGTTGCCCCGTGGTCTCAAGGCACAGTTGAGCATCGACCTCAACAATGACGGCAGCTTCGGTCCCGACGAGACCGTCGACGGACTCCGCTTCGCCATTCCGCGCCGTGCGATGACCGGAGAGGTGAAAGCCCAGTTGAAGTTGTCTGACGGCACTTCCTGGAATTTCTCCTTGCTCCTCAAGGACAAGATGACGGTGAACCGTGAAGTGACCGTGAAATCTGCCGATGCCGCACAGGGTAAGGTACTCATCAATGGTAAGGAAACCAACAGCATATTGAACAAAGAAGAAATCGAACTCACTGCTGTTGCTGCCTCTGGTTACGATTTCGATTATTGGGAAAATTCAGTAGGTGAGAAGGTGAGTGCCAATGCCGTGTTCACTTATTATGGTAAGGATGCGGAAGGCTTCACCGCCCATTTCATCGTGAACAAGTGGGGCACACCGAAGGAAGACCGTGCCGATTTGGGTGACATCAGCAGTTACCGTCAGTACGTTTCTCAGATTACAGCCTCACAGTCCGGCAAGACCCAGGTAGTTTATCAGACCGCCGCTTGTCCGAAGTCCCTCTTCAACGTAGCTCCCAACCGCATCACCGCTGCCCGGGGCAGTAGTCTCACCTTGGACTGGAAGGATGCCGGAGGTATGGCCTATACCTATCTCACTGCCTATATGGACCTCAACAACGATGGCAAATTCGATGGCAAGGACGAACTCGTAGCCGTACGCGGTCGTCACAACGGTCCTTCCAACGAAGTGGCACAAGGTCCGCTGACCGTTCTCTTGCCCTACGATATGCCGTTGGGTATCACCCATCTCCGTCTCCGTTTCGACGGTGCCTGGAAGACTGGCTTCGATGCTCAGACCGGTGCCTTCCCGGCCACAGCAACCTTGAACCGTATGTGTTACGACATGGTTGTAGAAGTAGTCGACCATGCCCCTTACGCCTGTGAAGTCGGTGTGAAATCTGCCGATACCGCATGTGGTACGGTCGATGCCAACGGTCAGCCCGAAGTCTACACCTACCGCATCGGTGAGCCCGTCATTCTTCGTGCTTATCCTGCCGACGGTTATCGTCTCGACCATTGGGAAGATGCCTATGGCCGTGTAGCTCCGAAGGCTTGGATGGAAGGCAACAACCTCAAGTTCCAGGCTCGTGAGAACGGTGTCTTCACCGCTGTGTTCAGTAAGAATTGAAAATAAATTATTTGATATTTCCAGTATGGTCCGTATTCCCGATGAGGAGTGCGGACCATACGTTTTTTAGAGGGTAGGGATGAAGGATAATCGTAGCGTTTGCCATTTGCATCCATTTTTCATCGGTTGCAAGGAATGTCGCTATCTACTTTGTAAATTCATTTATGCTTAAGATAGCCTGTAATACATGTTGTTATTTTCAAAAATAAGTTGTAATTTCGCAGATGCAAATTAAATAACACATAATATATATGTATCGTACACAAACATGTGGAGAATTGCGCTTGGCTAATGTAGGCCAGACCGTCACTTTGGCAGGTTGGGTGCAGCGTCTCCGTAAGATGGGAGGTATGACTTTCGTTGACCTCCGCGATCGTTATGGCATCACTCAGTTGGTGTTTAACGAAGAAACTGATGCTGAACTTTGTGCTCGCGCCAATAAGTTGGGTCGCGAATATGTAGTGCAGGTAACCGGCGTCGTTAATGAGCGTTATGCAAAGAACGACAAGATGGATACCGGTGATATTGAAATTATCGTGAACGAACTCAATGTGCTCAATGCCAGTGCAGTTCCTCCATTCACAATCGAAGAAAATACCGACGGTGGCGATGACCTCCGTATGAAGTACCGTTACCTCGACCTCCGTCGTTCCAACGTACGTGCCAACCTCGAATTGCGTCACAAATTCTGCCTCGCAGTACGTCACTACCTCGATGCAAAGGGCTTCCTCGAAATCGAAACTCCTGTGCTCGTAGGTTCTACTCCTGAAGGTGCCCGCGACTTCATCGTACCTTCACGTATGAATCCAGGTCAGTTCTACGCATTGCCACAGAGCCCTCAGACCTTGAAGCAGCTCTTGATGGTTGCCGGTATGGACCGTTATTTCCAGATTGTAAAGTGTTTCCGTGACGAAGACCTCCGTGCCGACCGTCAGCCTGAGTTCACTCAGATTGACTGCGAAATGAGCTTCGTTTCTCAGGACGACATCATCAACCTCTTCGAAGGTATGGCCAAGCACCTCTTTAAGGAAGTGCGCGGTTACGACCTCGGCGAAGCTCCATTCCTCCGCCTCTCCTGGCACGAAGCTATGAAGCGTTTCGGTTCCGACAAACCAGATATGCGTTTCGGTATGGAATTCGTTGAATTGATGGACGTATTGAAGGGTACAGGCGAATTCGGCGTATTCAACGACGCTGCTTATATCGGCGGTATCTGCGCTGAAGGTTGTGCGAAGTACACCCGCAAGCAGATTGACGAACTCACCAACTTCGTGAAGAGCCAGCAGATCGGTGCCAAGGGTATGGTATATGCCCGCGTCAACGAAGATGGCAGCGTGAAGAGCTCCGTAGACAAGTTCTACACTCCTGAAGTACTCAACAACATGAAGGAAGCTATGGGCGCTAAGGCTGGTGACCTCATCCTCATCCTCAGCGGTGACGATGCGATGAAGGTACGCCGTCAGCTCTGCGAACTCCGTTTGGAAATGGGTAGCCGTCTCGGTCTCCGCGACAAGAACAAGTTTGCCCTCTTGTGGGTGGTAGACTTCCCGATGTTCGAATGGAGCGACGAAGAAAACCGTTTGATGGCAATGCACCATCCGTTCACTTCTCCAAAACCATGCGATATTCCTAAGTTGGATACCGACCCAGCCAACGTGCTCGCTGACGCATACGACATGGTATGCAACGGTGTGGAAGTAGGTGGTGGTTCCATCCGTATCCACGATGCAGAACTCCAGGCTAAAATCTTCAAGGTGCTCGGTTTCACTCCCGAACAGGCACAGGCTCAGTTCGGCTTCTTGATGAACGCCTTCAAGTACGGTGCACCTCCTCACGGTGGTCTGGCATACGGTCTCGACCGTTGGGTAAGCCTCTTCGCCGGTCTCGACAGCATCCGCGACTGCATCGCATTCCCTAAGAACAATTCAGGTCGTGACGTCATGCTTGACGCACCTTCTGCAGTAGATCAGAAGCAGTTGGACGAACTCATGCTCGATCTTCGTCCTATCAAGCAGTAAGATATTAGACGACAGTAACATAACAATTGGAAGTCTCCATATACCTTCGGGTGTGTGGGGACTTTTTTTAATATGCTCATCCAGGCAGCGTCCCACGGGACGTACGGCCATAAAAAACGGGCCATAAGAGGAAACTTATGGTCCGTATCGGTTGGCCGGGTCAGCGTACCGCTTTACAATTCTCCTTTAGATTGAGGAGTCTCGGCTGCAGGAGGCGTGAGGCAAGCCACCTTGATGCCGTCGGCACCGATGGAGATGGCCTTTCGGAGTGCGGCAGCCGGAACAAACCGGATGCTGAGTTTCTTGATGTTGGCAGAAGTGAAATCCTTCTGGAGATCCGTGCCATCAGAGTGCATTGTCACACGGAAACTGCCCACATCGTTGAGGCGTACGCTCTTGCCTTCCTGTAAGGCATTGATGAGTTGTTCCTGGAAAGCAGAGAGACAAGCCACAATGTCGTGGCGGGTCAAGGTACAGTTCTGAGCGATACGCTTGGAGAGTGCCTCGATGTCGAGAGGTTCTGGACTAGCAATCTGGGCATAATACTTTACCTCACTGGACATAGGGTTTTTACGGCTGATAATAGAATAACGTAACATAATAAAAACATTTAATGAGTTAAACAATCATTCGGGCTCTGGCGCCTTCTTGCCCTTCTTGTACTACAAAGATACGACACCCCCGGAGGTGTCTGTCCGTTGTTTGTCCGTTGTTTGTCCGTATTCGTGATTTTTTTTGAAAATATTTTCTAAATTCATTTGTATTGCAGAAATACAGCAAGATAAAATAGATTATCCGAAATATTTTTCAAAGATTTCCACTTGGCTCTTCGTGAACCATTGCTTGTGCTGCTGGTAGCCGGCAGTTTTCAATTCATCGAGCAGGTTCTTGTCGTCAGCCAGCCAACGTGCCAGTTTTCTCACGGCACTTTCAACGGTGGGGCTCGGAAAATATTTCATCGCCAAGTCACGCCGGGTCATCGCCACGGTACCTTTCCCCCACTTATATTTGTTTACAACGGACCTATCTGTTTTTATCTCCGATGTATTTTTGTTTAAGTCTAATCTATTTGTCATATATCATGGAATTGTAATCCGTGTTGATAGGTGGTACCTGGATAGTTGCAATGTGGATAATCACCATTGCACGGCTGGAACAGAGTCTGTTCAGGGATGTAATTTACGATAAACGAAGCTGTTTCCCCGTTTCTGTTCTTCGCCAGTTTGATAAGCGCAGTGTTGTGTGTACTTACCTCTTTGAACTCACCCGAATACATTTGTTTGTTGTTAGCTTCTGGTCGGTAAATGAGCATCACCCGGTCGGCAGCTTCAGCAATCTGTCCGCTGTCGCGCAGCCGGTGCAAGGTCGGCTCCTCTTTGTAGTCATTGCGATTCAGTTGTGACAGCGTGACAATCCAAACGTTTAGTTCTACAGCCAGGTTCTTCAGTTTTCTGGCTACTTCGCCCATGTATTGTTCCCGATTGCTGACATTCTGTGTTGAATTGAGAATCTGCAGATAGTCGATAAAGACCCCTCTGATGCCGTAGCGGAACTGCATGCTTCTGATGCTCGCGCAGATATGTTCCAGGCTGGCTGTGAATTTATCTTTGAAAAAGAGGTTTTCTCCCACTTTTTCCATACGTCCCAGCGCTTGTGCCACCTGGATGTAATCCTCATTTTCCAAAGTCAGGGTAGGGTGAATCTGTTTCGTCGCAGTGACCCCGCTCTCCATCGAAAGCAGTCGTGCAGTCAAGCTTCTTGTGCTCATCTCGAGAGAGAAGTAAGCGATAGGTATATTTTGGTTGATGATATTTTTTGTCCATGTCAGTGCCATCGCCGATTTACCATGAGCACTTTCGGCACCGATGACCACCAGTTGTCCCGGCATGAGTCCACCTTCGTCGTCGATTTCATGGAAGCCAATCAAGGTACCTGAATTTGCCACCTTACCTTCCTGCCGGTCGCTGATGAAGTGTTCTAAGTCTTTGAGTGTTTCTTTCAAAGTGGTGATATTACCTGGTGCTTCGTTTTTGAAGATTTTTTCCAGAAACTCCATGGCCTCGCCCAAAATATCCTCCAAGTCCTCTCCCAAATCGTTGCTTCTGTCCGCGATGTGGTGTGACATTTCCACCAGTGCCCTCCTGCAGTGTAGTTGGATAAGTATCTGCACGTGTTTTGTGAGTTGTCCGGGTGTAATAAACGCCTTTTGTGTCAACCCCAGCGCATCGTAAAACTCTATGTCCGGGTTTACTTTGTGGATTTCCATAGTCAATTCCACTTGTGAGAAATCTTGTTTCTCTTGGTAGATGTTGACCAACGCCTCATAGCAATTTTTGCACAACGGGTCTCCGAAGAGGTCGATACTCAGTGAAGTGGCTTCTTGGGGATAGGCCCAGTTATATTTGATGAGTGATCCGATGACACACTCTTCACATTCTTTGTCGTACAGATACTTGGAATAAGTAAATGTATCTTGCTTATTTTTCATAACAACTTGTTTCATCATTTTTATCTAGGTTCATACTCATTCTTTTTTTTCCCCATTGTTTAAGACGATATTCCAGATTCCAGGTCTTTTCCATTTCAAATCTCAGTTTTTCTTTCTTTAAATCAGGTTCAATCCAATAATCATAGAAATCCTGTAAGCATTCTTTTCCGTAGGTTTCCATGTAGGGTTGCAAAGAGTTGAAGAATGCAAGGTTTCGTTCCTTGAGACTTTCTCCGGACTTACCCCTTTTTTCTTGTTTTAAAAAAGATAAATCATTATCAGTTACATTTACATTATCCTTTTCAT
>SAMEA104404103__coassemble_2849_pt1 | contig 8271 bp, 7 predicted proteins | sample SAMEA104404103__metabat2_high_PE_061 | metagenome-assembled genome bin SAMEA104404103 (sample SAMEA104404103) | Balaenoptera acutorostrata | reverse complement strand
ATAGAAGTTGAATATAAGAAAACTATATATATAATTAATTTTGACTACTTACTTACCATTACATAACATGTTGAGAGTGTCATTTGTGAGCAGGAAGGACCCGACACACGGGTATGGGACCTTCTTTTGCAGAGGATACGGGTACTTTGTCTGATAAAAAAATAGTTTTTTGAAGACATTCACACCATTTTCCACACCTGTCGGATGACGTCTTCAACATTGTGAAAAAGGCACACTTAAGTGCCTCTCCTCCCCTATTTATAAAGCAGTTTTCCATAAAATGAGTTAAATACCGAACGAATTGCAACTTATACATATTTCTTATATTTCGTAAGAAGTCTTCCAGAAGTTCAATAAAGCTACCTTCCTATATATAAAAGAGATGTGCGATATAGGCTACATCCATATTTTTCGTATCTTTGCGGGACGGAAAAAGAAAATTTATGAATAAGCGTAAAATTATAGGCCTAGGTGTACTCCTTGGTGGTATTTCTATCCCATCCACTGTCACCGCCGGATCTTCTAAGGTCGGAGATAATGCCCTCCAGCGTGCTGGCGACAGCATTTCTTATGCGGTGGAAGCGCAATCTTCGTTCACCTCTTCTAACTCGCCTTTATGGCTCAACGCCAACCGTTACGGTTTGTCCAGCGTTGATGGCAATAACGGGTACTTAAGAGCAGGTATCTTTCGTCACGCCCATAACGACACGCAACACAAGTGGCGGCTGAGTTACGGACTTGATTTGGCCGTATCCTATAATTTTACCAATACTTTTACCGTTCAGCAGCTTTACGCCGACATTGATTACAAGAAGGTGCGTTTCTCTATGGGTAGCAAAGAACGTCCCATGGCTCTCAAAAACCAGAAATTGAGCAGTGGTGGACAGACTTTCGGCATCAACGCCCGCCCCATCCCTGAATTCCGATTCGAAATGCCCGATTACATTTCCATCACCGGCAAAAGTGACTGGGTAGGTGTCAAAGGTCATTTCGGTTATGGTTTCATGACGGACGGCAAATGGCAGGAGGGTTATGTGAATCCGGGAGAGAAATATGCCAAGAAGGCTTTGTATCATAGCAAGGCCGGTTATCTTCGCATTGGTAATGAGAAGAAATTTCCATTGGTCTTCGAGGGGGGTATTGAAATGGCTTGCCAGTTTGGTGGTGACATCTACAACCCGATCGGTTTCGAGGGCGTTTACGGCAAGAAACTGGAAATGGGACATAGCTTCAAAGATTTTTTCCATGCCATCTACGGTGGCGGTTCTGATGCAACCGACGAGGACTACGAAAATTCCATTGGCAATACAGTGGGCAGCTGGTTGATGTCCCTCAGCTACAAGGGAACAGACTGGAGTGTCCGCGCTTACTACGACCATTATTTCGAAGACCATTCTCAGATGTTCTGGGAATATGGATGGTTTGATGGTTTGGTGGGACTGGAAATCAATCTTCCGAAAAACCGTTTCGTCAGCACCCTCGTTGTGGAACATCTAAAGACAACGGACCAGACCGGACCGATTTATCACGACCACACAGAAAGCATTCCTGATCAGATCAGTGGGGCCGACGACTATTACAATCACAATCTTTACCAGGGCTGGCAGCATTGGGGACAGGCCATCGGTAATCCGCTGTTTCACTCTCCTTTATATAAGAAGGACGGCACACTGAACTTTACCGGCAACCGCTTTACGGCGCATCATGTGGGCATCATGGGCCATCCCACTTCCCGACTCTCCTACCGTCTGCTCTACTCTTACATGGAAAATTGGGGTACCTACGATGCTCCTTATCTCGATAAGAAATACAGTTCCAGTTTCTTGGGAGAAATCAACTATGACTTCAACCGCATTGGCAAAGTCAATTTGAAAGGCTGGAGTTTGAATGCCGCCTTTGGCTTTGACCGCGGTTCTGAATTGGGTAAAAACACCGGAGGACAGATTACACTCCGTAAGACCGGTTTGTTAATAAAATAATAGATATGAAGAAGTTACTGAGCATACTTATAGGGTTCATTACTGCGACCCTCATCTTCTCCTGCGACAAGATGACAGACAATGGCAAATTGGACGGCCAATGGCAGTTGATGAGCATCCATCTCAAGAACCAGCCGTCAGATAGTGACTATGCGCAAACAATTTCGAAGAAGGAGGAAGGCATCTACTGGCGTTTCCAACTCGATTTGCTCATGATCCACACGGTCGGCAACTTGAACGGCTACACCCACAAGACGACAGCACGATTTAACAATAACGGAAAACAACTGGATATTACCCAGACTTATATCAATTATTTCAATAAGGACAGTTTATTGACCGATCCGAATACCCGTATTTTATCACCTATCGGCATAGACGGAAATGCGGAGAAATTCAACATCGACAAACTAGATAAAAAGCGTATGATCCTTTCAACACAGGTTAAACAACTGGTTTTTCGTAAATTTTAAAAGCTAAACGAGGGATTTCACAATATAAAAGTAAAAAAATACGGTCAAGTACATAATAAAATTATAATTTTGCGTTTTATTTGTAAAGTACATTGCTCGGCTCGCCGAAAACGGGTCGAACTAAGATGATTTAGGGATAATGAAAATTAGTATAATAACTGCGACATACAACAGCAGTGCGACATTGGCGGATACCATTGAGAGCGTACTGAAGCAAAGTCACAAGGACATAGAGTATATTGTCATTGATGGGGGCTCAACAGACAACACCATGGAAATCGTCAAAAGCTATGAACCTCGTTTCAACGGAAACATGAAGTACATCAGCGAAAAGGACAATGGTTTATATGATGCCATGAACAAGGGTATTTCTATTGCCACAGGTGACGTCATCGGTATCTTGAATTCGGATGACTTCTATACTTCTGACGACATCTTGGAAAATGTGGCCGGCAAATTGACCAATCCAAATGTCAGTGCGGTCTATGGTGATGTGCACTATGTGAATACGAACAACTTAAGCCACTGCGTTCGTTACTACTCGTCTAAGATCTTCAGAAGGGGATTGATGAAATTGGGTTTCATGCCTGCCCATCCTTCTTTCTATTGTAAAACGGAAATTTATAAGAAATACGGTACTTTCGATACGCGTTACAAGGTGGCAGCGGACTTTGAACAGTTATTACGCATCATCTATGTCAACAAGGCGAATGTCCTCTATCTGCCCATTGACTTTGTGACCATGCGTACCGGAGGTGTTTCAAATTCCAATTTGAACAGCCGTGTGACGATTATGAAGGAGCACCGCATTGCGTTGAAGCGGAATAACGTCCATTATTTCACTCCTTTCCTCTACGTACGTTATTTCTATAAGATTTACGAGATCTTAATGAGTTCTTGCTATTACAAGAATTCCATCAAGCGATTACAGCACTAAGAGATAGAAGATTTAAGATAAGGAAAAAGTTTGGTAGCATTTTTAGATAGGAATGCCACCAGACTTTTTTTGCATTTGTCACGAGCCACTAGAAAATATGAGGTTTAGGCTTCGCCATACCAGGCTGCGCTCCCCCTACATCAATGGATTCCTGCCAAAAGTCATTAGCCATTTCCGGTACCATGTCCTGCGGAGCGGGGCAAATCACACGAAGTGTGAGGGTAACCGGGGGACGAGGAGGACGCAATGAAATGGAGTCCGACGAGCCCCCCGGCATCGCCCTTGATTAGCAAATACTATCCCTCTTCCCTTGAGGGGAGAGGTGGCGACGAAGTCGACGGAGTGAGGTGATGAGTTCCGGTCCACTAGAAAAAGAATTTTGGTTACGGCTTCGCCATAACGAGTTGCGCGACCACTGGCCTTTTCAGTGATATAGGGTTAGTCAAGGATAAGGTTTCAACCCCGACTTCCACGTTTCGTGTCAGTCTGCCCCACTCTTGGGGCGATAGTATTTGCTGACAAAAAAGGAGGAGCACTATCCGTAGGACTCACTTCGTTCGCCCAACGGTTACCCTCACACTCCGTGTGATTTGCCCCGCTCCGCAGGACATGGTACCGGAAAGAGCTAATGAAATTTGTCAGCAATTGTCCTAGAACTTCTTGCCGATTAAAATAAAATACAGGGTTTGGACGATAATTTTGAAATCTACATAGAGATTTCTCGTTGTGAGATATTCTAAATCCAAGCGCAGACGCTCCAGCATCTTCTCCAACGTGTCCGTATAACCATTGTATAAGGTTGCCTTGGAGAATACCCCGGGACGCATCTGGTACAGATATTCATAATCTGGATTGTGCTGCAGGATGATATCAACGAAATATTTACGCTCGGGACGAGGACCCACAAATGACATGTCCCCTATCAAGATGTTCCACAACTGGGGAATCTCATCCAGATGGTGCTCACGAATAAAGGTACCGAAAGGTGTCAGTCTCTCGTCATTGGTCTTGCAGAGCATCGGACAGTCCTCCTCCGCATCCTCCCGCATGGAACGGAATTTATAAATATAAAAAAGTTTTCCGCCAAAGCCGACGCGCTCCTGACGGTAGATGACAGGACCACAACTCTCCCATTTGATGGTAATGACAATCAATATGGCAAAGGGAGCCACGACAATCAAAGCAAGAAAGGAACAGACCACATCAAAAAAACGTTTGATGACCCGTTCGAAACAACTCATATTATCTTTATATTTACTTCTCATCTTCATTTTACTCTGATTAGCGATTACTTCCCCGACACCCTCGGCCTCATTTCTTCTTCTGAATCCCGTTATTCAGTAACAATTGGACGATGGAGAACAAGACCACATCCAAAGCAATGATCCAGGTACAGTTCAGTTCCAGTTCATAAAGGATGATATTCAATACACAGAAGAAGATTTGAAGGGACAGAATGGCCACCAAAGCACGATGCATGGAAAATCCAACAGCAAGGAACTTATGATGGAGATGGGTCTTGTCGGGATGGAAAATGGACTCTCCGCGTTTGAGACGCATCAAAGCGACACGGATCAAGTCGAAGGTCGGGATAAGCAATAAGGTACAGCTCATCAGTAAGGCGTCCTCACGATAAGGCAGCACTGCACTGTTGCTCATGGACAACTTCATGGCAAAGTAAGACAGCACATATCCCAGGATCAGACTGCCGGTATCTCCCATAAACGTCTTCGTCATCTTTTCCACACTACCGAACATGTTGAAGTAGAAGAAGACTGCCACAGAACCGATGATGGCAGTGGCGAAAATAGCATAGCTGGTGGCACCGAGACTGAAGAAAATCAGCGTGTAAGCTCCCAAGGCAATGAGACTGATACCGGATGCCAGTCCGTCGATGCCGTCTATCAGATTGATGGAGTTCACCACCAGCAGACAGACAAAGATGGTCAGCGGATAACCAAACAAAATCGGTATCTCATGGATACCCATAAATCCGTAGAGATCATTGAAATAGAGGTTGCACACCGGCAGGAACAAAGACGCCACGAACTGCACCAGAAACTTCAGTTTGGCGGAAAGTCCGAGGATATCATCCAATAAACCAATCAGATAGATCAGAAAGATGCCCGAGACAATCAGGAACGTTGCCGGAGTGAAATTCGGCAATTGGTGTCCCGACAAGGTCATGATGACGATGGTGACGATGACGCCCATCAATGCACAAGGCATGAACAAGACCCCTCCCAATCTTGGGATTTTGTTATGATGCACCTTTCTTTCGTTAGGAATGTCATAAAGACCTCTACGCTTACAAAATCTCAAGAGCCAGGGCATCAGCAAATAAGTAGCCAAGGCACTTACAATAAAGGATATGAATGATAATAAATACATCTTTTCGATTTTTTAAGTTGCAACAAACTCTCAACTTACCAGTCGCCTCATTCTTCAATCAGGCCTGCATCAGAGGAATGTCCTTAGGAAAGTTTCTGATTTCCCTTCAGCAGCCATTTGAGGACTACCCAGCGGAAACGGAGTTTTTCCATCAAGGAGAACGTGCTCTTCCGTGCTGTCACGGAAGCATTGCTGTCGTGTCTTCTGAAATAAATCAGTCGTTCGGGAACAAACGCCACACGGAAATGGAAGGCGGCGATATTTCCAATCCAGATATCATGCATCGGAATATCTTTCGGGAAAGGCAGAGAACGCTCCACCACATTGCGGCGCATCGCCATGCAACAGCCCAGATATCCGTTTTTCAACAGCAGGTTGTAAAACTTGCCTGTTTTGGTGCGGTTCAATGCATAGAATGATTCTGAAGTGACCTTCCAGTCGCCGTCTGTCACATAACAGTCGCTGACGACGCAGTCACTTTTCTGCAAGGCATGCATCATCACCTCCACCTTGTTGGGTTCCCACTTGTCGTCCTGGTCGCTCAAGAAAATATAATCCCCCTTGGCCTCCTTCAAGGCATTTTCAAAATTAGAGATGAGGGAACCTGTACAAGGTCCTTCCACGATACGTACAATGGGGCTATTCATACTACGTACCACATCCAATGTGCCATCCGAAGAATGGTCATCCGATATGATTACTTCGTCCTCCTCACCTAATTGAGGTAAAATTGAAGCCAATTGCTCACCAATCAGCTTCTCCCCATTATAAGTAGCAATACAAACAGAAATCATCTATGTAATAAATATTTTTTTAAATAGCAAACAATAAAATTCATCTTACGGGTACGTGCGCTCAATGCCAGACTGTGTTTCAGCACTTGGAGGTGCAGGTCCAGCCGGTCCCGGAAACCTGAGATCTCACAATGCCGTGCACCATCTAGATAGAGCAGAAACCGCTTCTGGAGTTTCTGGATATTGGTCTCGTCATTGGAGAAATCCTGGCGGACGGTCAGCGGCAGCACATAAAAGGAGGTGCTGACCTGGCGCAAGCGGCGTTGGAACTGATAGTCTGAAAAATCCAGACGCACATCGTCTTTATAGCCTCCCGCTGCGGTATATAAGTCCAGAGGCACACAACAACCGCTGTTGATCGCCGTATAGTCTTTCAGGGCATACGCCCTTTCCTCCAGATGGAGGGGCACCATACCGCCCAGCTTGGGACGGCTGGGAGAGAAAGGCTGACCGTTGGCCAGTACCACATTGGGCACGAGCATCTGCTGCTGGCCGAGCGTCTGTTGGTAGATTGCCCAGGCACCTTCCGGAAATTCGGTGTCCTGGTCGAGCAACAGCACCCAGTCGTAACCGAGTTCCTGCGCCTTCTTCGCACCGTAATTATAGGCTTTCGACAGACCGCCATTCACCACATCGTGGAAATAATGCGCTCCTTCAGGGATGCTCCCCGCTGGCTGCTGATAGTCCGACGGAGAATTGTCGTAGACCACGAACTCTGTAATGCCGTTCCTCACCAGCATAGTCTGATAGGCCGTCGAGTCTTTCAACTCGCAGCAGTAAATCACAACAATGGGCAGTATCCTTTTATTCATATCATTGATTACGAGGCACCTGCCATAGCGGTGCCCGTGGGTTTAAATGTCAAATTTCAAATATTCGTTGACCACGATGTTCATCGTGAACAAACCGATGCAGACCACGGCCAATACCAGTTTCACCACCATTTCGGGTTTCACGGCATACATTATGGTCGGCAAAATCAGGATGTCGACCACACCGAACAATTCTGAAGAACGGATGGCCATGGCTGGCATATATCCGAAGAAGGCATAGAAGCAGATGGAGATACACATAATCTTCAGCATCAGATAGATATGCCCGCATTCTTTATAGATTTCGTCACACTTCCAGAGGATGAAATAATAAGCACCCAACCGGAACAGTGCCATCAGGTTGAAGACATTGATGGCTTCTGCGATACCCTTGTCACGCACCATTTCGTAAACTTCCATCTTTTCCTGGAAGAAAGGCACCGGAATATAGGTAATCGGGTCGATTCCCATCATGTACACCCCATAACAGAACAAGGGAGCGATGAACAGGGCCGAACGCCACCAGAGGTTGATGGGACGGGTGCCAAAGAAGACCAAAGGGATCAGAATCAACGCCGAATAGTGGAAGAAGATGGATATGACCACCAGTCCCAGATATACTTTCTTCCGTCCTTCCACGAGATAATAGAGGGCGTAGAGGAAGATGGCGCCGACTACCGCCGCACGAATCTGAGTGCACTCATGCAGGATGAAGTAGTTGTTCATCCACACCGCCAGCGAGAGAAACCAGCAACTGCTGAGTTTCGAGATGGCATAACCCTTCAAGGGAATTGCCAGCAGCGCATAAATGATGAAAATGAACTGCGGACTGTCCAGCAGACGGGCTATCGCACTGATCAGATGGAAGGAAGGTTCGACTAATTC
>SAMEA104404103__coassemble_2847_pt1 | contig 8272 bp, 5 predicted proteins | sample SAMEA104404103__metabat2_high_PE_061 | metagenome-assembled genome bin SAMEA104404103 (sample SAMEA104404103) | Balaenoptera acutorostrata | reverse complement strand
GTCAAAATGTCAAACGTCAAAACGTCAAAATGTCAAACGTCAAATTACGATTTTCGTAAATATCGTTGCCGGCTATGAAATGACATTTTGTTGCGCTGTCCCTTTGTGAACGGCAACTTGTAACTTTAGTAATGGTAAAAAAAGCAGATGCTTAAATAGTAAAGGACAAACAAGTTTCTGTAAAATGAAATTTGTTTGTCCTTTTATCATGTGATTATCCTCCTTCAAAGAGGTCGGCGATTATGAATTCATTGAAAGAAGGAATTCTTCATTATTCTTGGTTGTCTCAATACGCTTCTTGACATCCGTCATTGCTTCGATCGGATTCATATCTGCAATGTAATTACGCAACACCCACATACGTTTGAGGATATTCTCGTCCTGCAACAAATCGTCACGACGAGTACTTGAAGCAACAATATTAACTGCAGGGAAAATACGCTTGTTGGCCAAAGAACGGTCGAGCTGGAGTTCCATGTTACCAGTACCCTTAAATTCTTCGAAGATGACCTCGTCCATTTTAGAACCAGTATCAATCAAAGCAGTAGCAATGATCGTTAAAGAACCACCACCTTCAATATTACGGGCAGCACCAAAGAATCTCTTTGGTTTTTGCAAAGCATTCGCATCCACACCACCAGACAATACCTTGCCGGAAGCAGGACTTACCGTATTGTATGCACGGGCGAGACGAGTGATAGAGTCCAAAAAGATAACGACGTCGTGACCACATTCCACCAGACGCTTGGCCTTTTCCAAAACAATTCCAGCAATTTTGACATGACGCGCTGCCGGTTCATCGAAAGTAGAAGCAATCACCTCAGCTTTGACGGTACGGGCCATATCTGTAACTTCCTCAGGACGTTCATCAATCAGCAACATCATCAAGTAAGTGTCCGGATGGTTTTGTGCAATTGCGTTGGCAATATCCTTCATCAACATGGTCTTACCCGTTTTAGGCTGTGCCACAATCAAAGCACGCTGTCCCTTACCAATAGGTGTGAACAAGTCAACGATACGGCGTGACATGCTGTCGTTGTTGCCTGTGCAAAGATTGAACTTTTCGTCAGGGAAGAGAGGAGTAAGATGCTCAAAGGCCACTCTGTCACGAACAGATTGAGGATCACGGCCATTGATTTGCTCAACAGCGACCAAAGCAAAGAATTTCTCACCTTCGCGTGGAACCTTCACCTTTCCTTCAACGACATCGCCGGCTTTTAAATTATATTGGCGGACCAAATTAGGAGCCACATAAATATCATCAGGAGATGAAAGATAATTGTAATCGGATGATCTCAAGAATCCGAATCCATCAGACATCATTTCAAGAACGCCGCGACCGTCCAAGAGTGTGTCAACTTCAACAGGCTGTGGATTCGGGGTCACATATTCCTGAGGAGCGGACTGTTCCATTTGTGCCATTTCCTGATCATCCTTAAATCTGCGGAATTTCGGATTTGTCTGCTTTTCTTCATATTCTTCTTCAAGAAAATCTACATCATTGGTGATGACTGGAATATCTTTAAGAATAATGAAATTTTCATCTTTATGCTGTTCTATCAGTTCCAGTTCGGTTGACATACCATTTTGAGCAGAACGTTTAGGCTGATTCACCTGCATCTTTTCTGTGATGGACTTTGCCAAATCCTCCGCCAAAGGCATATTGTCGGATTCAGAACTGTTTTTCTTGATTTGTTCAGTAAGAAAATCTGGAAGATCTTCGTCAAAAATAGTTGGTTGGACCGGAGTTTCTTCTACTGGAGCTTCTTCCACCTGCTCCTCTCCAACATCATTCTTATGCTCTTGCTGCAAAGCATTCTGGGCTGCTTCCATTGCTTCGCGTGCTGCTATTTCAGCTTTTGACGGACGTCCGCGTTTTCGTTTGGGAGGTTCTGGATTGACTTCTTTTTCAGCTTCAGCTACAATATTTTCACCCACTTCAGCTTTTTCAAAACGTTCACTTTGTCCTTTTGATGCAGAGTAGATATGATCCACGTCTTTCTTTACGATACGCGTTCTCTTCTTTGCTGGTGAACTGGTAGACTGCTGTTCTGCAGATATTTCCGCTTGCGCATCGAGAATGTCGTATATAAGGTCATCCTTCTCCGGACTCGCTTTGTGAGGAGTATTCATGGACTCGGCTATCGCTCGAAGTTCCATTTCATCTTTATTTAATAATTGTTCCTTAGTAAAAAGTGGCATATTAATACTTATATTTAGATAATGCCCAACAATAAATTGTTTAGTGTAATTGGGGAATTAATGATAATGTCTAGATTTAAAACATTTAAGATGTGAAAACAACTTTCTTATAAATTTTCACATTGCAAATGTAAGCATTTTATTTAAATATGCGAATGTCAACTCCATTTTTTTTATTAAATTCGCCCAATAATTACAACAAAGCTTTCTTGGTTATATTGATTTTCTACCCGTTTTTTAATGTAGGCAGTCTAAATCCATAGAAATGTTTCAAATGATTTTTAAGCAGAATGAATCCTTTTGTAGAAATACAGCATCTCACTAAAAGTATCGGTTCACAAATACTTTTCGACGACATCTCTTTTTCCATTGCTGAAGGCTCGCACGTCGGGCTCATTGCCAAAAATGGTACAGGCAAAACTACCTTATTGAACATACTGGTAGGAAGAGAAGATTATGATAGCGGTGATATCGTTTTCCGTCGTGATCTCCGTATCGGGTACCTGGAGCAAAGTCCGAAATATGACGAAAATATGTCTGTGCTGGATGCGTGTCTGAGCAGTGCCAGCGAATTGTCTGATTTGATCAGCAGATACGAACATTGCTTGAGCGAGCCTGGCAATCCGGGACTGGATACCTTGATGGAAGAGATGGAACGCCGGGAAGCCTGGGATTTTGATTTAAAGGCAAAACAAATTCTTTCCCAACTGGATATCACCAATCTGGAACAGCCCATGGGACAATTGTCTGGCGGTCAGATTAAAAGGGTGGCGCTGGCGAATGTCTTATTGACGGATCCCGATTTGTTGATATTGGATGAGCCTACGAACCATTTGGACCTGAATATGATTGAATGGCTGGAAAAATATCTCAGCCGCAATGCGAAAGCCTTGCTCATGGTGACGCACGACCGTTATTTTTTGGACAGAGTCTGCTCGGTCATCCTCGAACTGGATAACGACACCATGTATACTTATAGAGGTAATTATGAATATTATCTGGAAAAGAGAGAAGAAAGAATAACCGTTAAAAACGCCACCATCTCAAAAGCCGGAAATCTGTACCGGAAAGAGCTGGACTGGATGCGCCGTATGCCTTGTGCCCGTGGTACAAAGGCCAGATACCGTAAGGAGGCTTTCTACGAACTGGAAAAAATTGCGAAGGAAAAAACAGAGGAACGTGCGGCACGTCTTCAAATGAAAGGCTGCTATATCGGTTCTAAAATATTTGAAGCCGAATATGTTTCCAAATCGTTCGCGGATTCCACCAGCGAAAGCGGTACCAAAGTCATACTGAAGGATTTCTACTACAATTTCAGCCGTTATGAAAAATTGGGTATTGTCGGGGCCAACGGTACGGGAAAGAGTACTTTCATCAAGTTGCTGTTGGGAGAAGTAAAACCTGATAATGGCCGATTTGTTATTGGCGAGACGGTGAAATTCGGTTATTTCTCCCAGGAAGGCATGAAATTCGACCAACAGAAAAAGGTAATCGACGCTGTCAGAGAGATTGCCGAAACCATCGATATGGGGGAAGGCCGGAAACTTACAGCCATGCAATTCCTCAACCACTTCCTTTTTCCACCCGCACGCCAGCAGGACTACATTTATAAATTGTCTGGTGGAGAACGCCGGAGACTGTATCTGTGTACGGTATTGATGCAAAATCCGAATTTCCTTATTCTCGACGAACCTACCAACGACTTGGATATTATCACGTTACAGCTTCTCGAAGAATATCTTGCGGATTTCAGAGGATGTGTCATCATTGTCAGCCACGACCGCTATTTCATGGATAAGGTAGTAGACCATTTGCTCGTTTTCAAAGGGGAAGGTGAGATCGACGATTTCCCTGGCAATTACAGTCAGTACCGCGCCTGGAGCGAGTTGAAAGAGGCCGAAGAGAAAGAAGCTTCTGCCGCTCAAAAGAAGAAGAAAACCGACACACCCAATGGAGGGAATACAGGTAATACCTGGGGCGGCACTAAAAAGCGCAAACTGAGCTTCCATGAAAGAAAAGAAATGGAGCAGCTCGAAGTGGATATCGACAGTCTGGAAAAAGAAAAGAAACAGATTGAGGATGAATTATGCAGCGGAACGCTGTCACCCGAAATGCTGACTGAAAAAAGCATCCGCCTCCCCAAATTGCAAGAAGAGTTGGATGAGAAATCCATGCGCTGGCTGGAATTGAGCGAAATAGACGAATAATAACAGTTTGAACTATAATCATTGTTGAAAGAAGATGAAACCATTAGCTGAAAGAATGCGGCCTGCTACCCTCGAGGAATACATCGGCCAGAAGCATTTGGTAGGAGAGGGGGCTGTTCTCAGAAAAATGATAGATTCTGGTAGAATTTCATCGTTTATCCTGTGGGGGCCTCCCGGTGTGGGTAAAACGACATTGGCAAAAATCATTGCCAATAAGTTGGAGACACCATTTTATACACTTTCTGCCATCAATAGTGGGGTCAAAGATGTAAGAGAAGTAATAGAAAGAGCGGAGAAAAACCGATTTTTTGGACAACAAAGTCCTATTCTTTTTATTGATGAAATTCATCGTTTCTCTAAATCTCAGCAAGATTCCTTATTGGCAGCTGTCGAGACAGGCTCAATAACCCTCGTCGGTGCTACCACAGAAAATCCTTCATTCGAAGTTATACGGCCTTTACTCTCAAGATGTCAGGTCTATGTTCTCAAATCCTTGGAAAAGGAAGACTTGCTGGCATTGATTGACCGTGCGCTCACTACTGATCCCGTTCTGAAGGATTTAAATATAAAAATCGAAGAAAATGAGGCTTTACTCCGATTTAGTGGCGGAGATGCACGTAAATTGCTGAATATCTTGGATTTAATAGTCAATGCCTCGAATCAGGACAAGCTCGTAATCAACAACGATTTGGTTACCAGCCGATTGCAACAAAATCCTTTGGCATTCGACAAAGGCGGCGAAATGCACTATGATATCATTTCTGCCTTCATCAAGAGCATACGGGGCAGTGATCCAGATGCAGCCATATATTGGCTGGCACGTATGATTGAAGGGGGTGAAGATCCCAAATTCATAGCCCGTAGATTACTTATTTCTGCAGCCGAGGACATCGGACTTGCCAATCCCAATGCTTTGTTGCTTGCGAATGCAGCTTTTGAATCCGTACAAAAAGTAGGTTGGCCGGAAGCCAGAATTCCTTTGGCCGAAGTGACGATTTATTTAGCTGGCAGTCCAAAGAGCAACTCTGCATACAATGCTATCAACGAAGCTCTGGATTTTGTGAGAAAGACTGGCAATGAACCGGTGCCAATGCCTTTACGAAACGCGCCGACAAAATTGATGAAAGAGTTGGGCTATCATGACGGATATCTGTACCCGCATGATTTTCCTCACCATTTCGTCAAGCAGAATTATTTGCCGGCCTCACTTTCTAATACGAAATTATGGCATCCCGCTGACAATGCGCAAGAGACAAAGATTCAGGAACGTCTGAAACAATTTTGGCAGGAATGATCAGGAAGAAAAATAAATATTCTAAGCAAGAGATACGAACCCTCCAGTAGGGTTCGCAGAACTGTATTAAACATAATCGTGATTCTAAGACCTTATTAAATCTGTATTATCAGTTAATTCAAGTTTCTCAAGTAATATGTAGAAGTCGTACCACCACGATGGTACAAACGTACCACCACGATGGTACAAACATACCACCACGATGGTACGAGCGTACCACCACGATGGTACAAATATTAAACCACGTTGTAAATTCATTTATATCAGATAATCCGCCTATCTTACTAAGGAGTTTAATAAAACGCACGAAATCAACGGAATGGCACAGTACTAACATTGGCTACTTCTTCACAGACTCTTCAGTCCATTGTACGGATATTTTTTCGGGTACAACGGCCTCTTTGAGCTGCCCGCAGGAAGAGCAACACACCCTCTTTATCGTATTTTTTCTAGAACTCGGGATGGATGGTTTCGTGTACCTGCATCACTCCCTAAACTTGAAACTGTTAAAATCCTAAATAAAATGTACGAAAGCCGAGACCGTTTAGATGGAGACTAAATCCTATTATTCATATTTACTGTTCCATAATTCCTCAAACTCAATACGGCACATTTCCGAACCATGTGCAATATATAAAAAATCTATAAAAGTCAAATTCATACTATAATTCATGTGATTAATTTTGTTATTTTTGCACAATTACGTTTACAATGTGCAGAGACAAAAACCATGGACACACACAATAGTTTCATAGATTTAATAGAAAAAAGCATAAGGACAAATTGGGACAGAGATGCCCTGACTGACTATAAAGGAATCACCTTACAATATAAAGATATTGCACGAAAGATAGAGAAAATGCATATTGCATTTTCTTACGCCGGTATACAAAAAGGCGACAAAATTGCTCTCTGTGGACGAAACAGTGCCAATTGGGGAGCTACCTTCCTGGGAATCCTCACTTATGGCGCGGTAGCAGTTCCCATCCTTCACGAATTCAAAGCAGACAACATCCACAATGTCGTCAACCACTCCGAAGCCCGTTTGTTGTTCGTTGGCGACCAGGCCTGGGAAAATCTAAACGAGGCGGAAATGCCGAACTTGGAAGGTATCATAGGAATCAAAGAATTTGATTTGCTGGTGAGTCGTTCCGACCAGCTGACTTATGCCTACCATCATCTGAATCAAGAATTCGGTAAGAAATATCCCTTCCGCTTCCGGGCGTCGGATGTGTGCTATCATCGCGAAAATCCCGAAGATCTGGCTATCATCAATTATACCTCCGGCACCACAGGATTTTCCAAAGGTGTCATGCTCCCCTATCGCAGTATTCTCTCGAATGTCGAACACATCCACCAAAAAATAGGATTGAATCCGGGCGACAGAATCGTTTCGATGCTACCTATGGGACATATATTCGGATTGGTTTTCGACTTCATCTATGGCATTGTCAATGGCGCGCACATCTGGTTTTTGACACGTATGCCGAGTCCAAAAATTATTGCTGACTCGTTTTCTGAAATTAAGCCGAATATCATCTCCTGCGTACCACTGGTGGTGGAAAAGATTTTCAAGAAAAACATCCTTCCCAAAGTTGACAATAAGGTTGGTAAATTATTATTGAAACTTCCCATTGTCAGTGACAAGTTGAAAAAACAGATTCGTAAAGAAGCCATGCAGGTTTTCGGCGGGGAATTCTTGGAAGTCGTCATCGGCGGCGCTCCTTTCAATGCGGAAGTGGAAGCTTTTTTGCGTAAAATTAATTTCCCGTACACAATGGCGTATGGCATGACTGAATGTGGCCCGTTGATTTGTCACAGCCGTTGGGATGAAATAAAATATGCTTCGTGCGGACAAACTGTAGAATATATGGAGACCAAAGTACTCTCCGACTCCCCTACTACCATTCCTGGCGAATTGGTATGTCGCGGCAAGAATGTCATGCTGGGGTATTTCAAAAATGCGGAGGCTACAGCTCAGACCATCGATGAGAATGGATGGTTGCACACCGGCGACATGGCCATTAAAGATGAGGAGGGACATATTTATATTAAAGGCAGATGTAAGAATATGTTGCTGACTTCTTCCGGTCAAAATATATATCCCGAGGAACTGGAGGCAAAATTGAACAATATGCCTTTAGTGAACGAATCCTTGGTTGTCATGAAGGAGAACAAATTAGTTGCCTTGATTTATCCGGAACTGAATGAAAGTACGAACCGGGGACTCAGTAGAGAAGAACTCATCAAAGGGCTGGACCGTAGTCGCATTGAATTGAATACCACACTTCCTCCTTATTCGCAGATCACTAAAATTATCCTCTACAACGAAGAATTTGAGAAAACGGCGAAAAAGAGCATCAAACGTTTTATGTATCAGTAAGATGCACTTTGTAACCCATAACATAAAAGTAAACAAAAAGGGAGTCGCAGACTCTCTTTTTTTGTTGTACTTCCCCAAATGCAACCTATCATCGTTAAAGCATTATAAGGAAGTAATCAAAATTTGATTTTATATTTAGTAATGGTGAAATAATAAGTTCGGCAATTTTTTGTTCGAATCTTGCGT
>SAMEA104404103__coassemble_2756_pt1 | contig 8506 bp, 8 predicted proteins | sample SAMEA104404103__metabat2_high_PE_061 | metagenome-assembled genome bin SAMEA104404103 (sample SAMEA104404103) | Balaenoptera acutorostrata | reverse complement strand
AGGAAGATAAATATTTTAAAACTGTATGAAGTTATTTTTTTACCATTACTAAATCTTCTACAATTCTTTTTGCGGGAATTATCAATGAATAACATTCCCCAGTTTATTGCAATGAACATAAAATTGTAAATTTACAGCCCAATGAAACGATTATGAAACCACGAATGAATAAAAAAGAGATTGTATATGGCATCTTGATAGCTATCCTCGCAGCCTGCATCGTGCGTACCCTTTGGACCACTTATTTCTTCAAAATAGCTTATACCTCCGACGGATCGGACAACGCGTGGTGGTACGTGCCACAATCAGGTTGGGACAAGGGACAGCTGAAGGGTAGCCTCATCAGCATCGTCATCATGATTATCAATGCCCTCCCCTTCCTGCAATGGAAACGCACATCGTGGACGCTTCCTCTCTACGACTACCAGACGCCTTGGCTCCGCCGCCTCTTCCTTCCCCTCAACTTCCTCCACTGGGCGATGTTCCTCATCGTCTTCCCTCTCTGCACCTGGGCCTATTATGGCACCATGCCCTCCACCCCCTGGCCCTTAGCCCCCGATGAAATCGCCCATGGTTACCACCCCGACGACGTCGCCGACTTCTGGTTCCTCTCCCTCGGCATGCTCGGCCTCTGCTATACCCTTCTCCAAGAGGCAGTACTAGGAATAAGGAGGATGAGCAAAGGATAAACAGCACCGACTAACAACAGACATATAATAAACAAATGTCCCAACTGAGCACGCTCAACTGGGACATTTATTTATTATGGCGGTTATAATTTATTTCTTAACCATACCACTCACCGGCATATAATACGTAGTCGTTGTTGGGGTATAGATTCCGAAGGTGATGACAGAAACCAAACCATTAGCAAAACTCTGATTAGTCTTTACCACGTAATTCTCAGCACCTTCAACATAATCCTTAGATTCCATCGTTGCATTTTTACCTGCAATCAAGCCAAATAGAAAATGATGATTCCACTCTGAATTCACTTTAACCACAGGCGTCTTTGAGGTTATGTCACCATTAGCGACCTTTACATTGTAACATGAGGACATTGCGCCACACATTAAAAGCACACAGGCCATAGAGAATATCTTTTTCATTTTTATTAGATTTAAAAAAACATCCAAAATAACAACTTTTACTCCATATAAGCAAGAACATAGAACGTTTTTCTGAATATATCCTGCCACTGCAGCCTTTTTTAAAAAGGAAGACCATCTCGCGGAGAAGCCACAGATGTTAGTATTGGAACCTCTGTTGGCATTTGCTGTTCACCATGCTTAATCACATAGAAAACATTAAGTGAGTTGTACTACCTCCCCTTGCTTATAGTAGCATTAAGTGTGAAGGTAATGTGAAGCGGAAATGAACGAAAAGGCGGCTACTCACAACGAGCTACCGCCTTATTCATTATTTTCAAAATCTAAATTCAATTTTTTACCCTAAGATTCTTCATTTCTTGCCGATATCGGCAAATAATGGTATATTTACAGCAATTTTTTTGATATAACTTGCCGATATAATTAAAATATGGAATATATATCTGTTGCTGAATATGCCGCGAAACATGGAATCTCCGAACGAACAGCACGTAATTATTGTGCCACGGGGAAGATAGAGGGTGCTTACCTTGTGGGTAAAACTTGGAACATTCCTGCTGATGCTGCTTTGCCGAAAAAGAAAAGCAGAAAGGCCGTCATGCCCCTACTCGCTGCACTCCGTGAACAAAAATCGATGAAACTTTCGGGTAGCATTTATCACCGCACGCAGATTGATTTGACGTATAACTCCAACCATATCGAAGGTAGTAGGCTTTCGCACGACCAGACACGCTATATCTTTGAAACAAATACAATTGGCATCACAGAGGAAGCCATAAAGATAGATGATATCGTGGAGACGGTCAACCACTTCCACTGCATTGACTACATCATTGACCATACAGAAGAAAAGTTGACTGAGGCATTCATCAAGCGTCTGCACTATCTGTTAAAATCGGGCACCACCGATGCTCAGAAAGATTGGTTTGCTGTGGGTGATTATAAGAAGATACCCAACGAGGTAGGCGGAAAAGATACCTGCGCTCCTGAAGCAGTACACCACCAGCTCCAGGAATTACTCAAGCAATATAACAGCATCAAAGTAAAGACTTTGGAAGACATCATCGACTTTCACGTACACTTTGAGCGCATCCATCCTTTCCAAGATGGGAATGGCCGCATTGGCAGACTTATTCTGTTCAAAGAATGTCTGGCTGCTAATATCGTGCCTTTCATTATCACCGACGAACTCAAGATGTTCTACTATCGTGGTCTGCAAGAATGGGACCATCTCAATGGGTTTCTCACTGACACTTGCTTGACAGCCCAAGATCAATACAAAGAGATGATGAAATATTTTAGGATAAAGGAGAAATAAGAATGTGGTATTATATAATAACAATAATTATTGTTCTGTTATTAAGAATTATCTTACCAAGTAAGGGGAATATGGCAGAGAAAATGGTTCATCATAAATTAATGGACCTTGACGACAATTATCATATTATCGATGATGCTTTATTCCTTAGTAACGGCAGGTCTACCCAAATTGACCACATCGTTGTCTCTCCATTTGGAGTTTTTGTTATTGAAACAAAGGGATATGCCGGATGGATTTTTGGAGGAGAAAACAACGAATACTGGACACAAAACATCTATGGAAATAAGACCAGTTTCTATAATCCAATTCGCCAAAATGCTGGGCACGTTCGTTTCATTAATTATTTATTGCGAGATTTAGGAAACATTCCCGTTATTCCCATAGTTGTCTTCAATAACGAAGCCGATTTGAATGTAAACGTGACACAACACATTGTCGTAAATAGATGTAACTTATATGACGCCATTGTACAATATCAGCAAGTGGTTATCTCTGAAGAACTCAAACAACGTATCATTGCCCGCATTAACGAACATCTTACTTTCGGAAAAGAAGCAGTGAAGGAACATAAGCAACTGGTACATCAGCGTCAATATCAACAAGAAGCAAAAATCGAGCATGGCATATGTCCCCGATGTGGTGGCCGGCTGGTACTTAGAAATGGTAAGTTCGGACAATTTTATGGCTGCTCTAATTATCCCAGATGCAAATTCACAATGAATGTGTGACACATATTAAAATACAGGATAATTTTTTATAAACGAACAACACTGTTACCAAAATGAAAAAGAAAAATTTATATCGGAACGATTATTCATCCGAATTACACCCTAATTCTGATGGAAAGGCAGCGGTATATCACAAACCAAGAAGAGACTATTAGGGCAACCTCTACGATGAAGATACTCTTGAAGGAGGTGAAAATCCATATATAGACGATAATGGAGCTGATTCACTATTTGACATGGAAGACGACCACGACTGCTACTATGAAACTGAAGGGTACGATTAATGATTATAATACTCATGCCGGGCTTATCTAAAAACAAGGGAAGATGTTCAGTATTCGTATCATCTTCCTTTGTAGATTGATAGCTGTATTCAAGCTGGTACCATAATGTTTAATAGTCTAATAGAAAGTTTATTTTCAATTTCAACTATACTTTTAAACGAAAAATTGACCTTGCCTGATCGAAGACACCATTTTTTCGTAGTGGGGCATCTTCTGTCAAGATTGCTTTGAGAGAAGCCAACGACATACAGTAACAATATCAAACTTAGAAACGGAGTAAGACTCAGTGAGAGATTTGGATACTCCGGCCCGCCACCTCACTCCCCTGCCCGTTTTTTCCCTTTTTCCACATATATGAGCGCGGTACTCTCTGTCTTCCTTTCATCCACATTGTTCAAAACTATGCATTCAGAATATTTACTGGGAAGGTCGCTTAAAATATCCTTCAATTTTTCAGAAAACTAAATCATAGACGGGAAAAGTAAGAAAATAGTATTTTGACATTTGACATTTGACATTTATCTAAGAAGAACCAGCAGTCAGGACATAAAACACCCCGACTGCCAGAGTTGGTTTGTACGTTATGCTTTGAAGAAGTATCCGCTAGTTTCTTTTCAAGTCGTTCTCGTAGACAGACCGTAAGGAAGGTGCTCCCTTTTCGGTCCAGTAACGGAAGTATTTTATTCGAAATTCCCCTCCATTGTCGGTGTCACACGGAAGTCCCCACCAGGTAGGGAAAGCTTCACTGTCAAAGTTAATGGTCTCGGGTGAGTGCCAGAAATCGTTATTGCGCCGGCGTATTTCTTTTCCGTTGACATACCAGACGAGTTCATCGCGGGTCCATTTAAAACCGGCAATAATCCATTGATCGGCCCATCGCCCTTCAGTCGTATGTGCCACATGGTCACTGATGTGGACATTCTGCTGACTCAACATGTAATGGCTGGTGGCGAAGTAAGTCTTCGGATAACTGTAATCGGTGTCGTGGCGACCACATATTTCAAAAATGTCGATTTCTTCCTGCTTGACAGAATCATTGGTGTAGAGCCAGAAGGCGCTAGACAAAGCAGAATTCATCGGTTTACATTCTATTTCGAAGTAGCCATAGAGCACTTTGGTCTTACTTTGTACAGCTGCCGAGGTAAAGGTATGATAGCCTTCGGGAGCACCGGCAACTTCCTCACGTTTGCCTGTCAGTATGAGTTCACCTCCTTCGGTGCGTACATTGGAAGTACGAAAGAGTGAAGGGGGTCTGCCAGCCCAGTTGGGATTGTAATTGTACCATTTGGTTGTGTCGAACCGCATTTCAAATTCATCACTGATTTCCTCGTTGTAAATCCATTTTTCGCCCTGGTCCGTTCCGTCCGTAATGACAGGGAGAGGCCGGTCTGCTGCCCCGGGTGGATTGCCCGGCTGGGTACCAGAGACACAAAGGCAGATAGTGGCGAGCAGGAAAAAGAAGTTGCTTTTCATTGTTCAAATATGTGTGTGTTTATCGTAGTTGGCAATAAAGATAAGCTTTTTCTGAACGACAACCAAATGTTTGTACCTCAAGCAGCTTGCCTGCCAGGTAGCTGAGCGCCAAAGTGCTGAAACAGGACCATGATTTGGATGGTTCTCTTTACTGAATTTAATTGAGGGATGAGAAAATGGAAAAGCGTAAATTTCAAGTTCGATAAAACGTTATCCCATTTGTGCTAGCCTGATATGTAAAAATAGGAATTCCGTCACTGAGATAACCTAAAATGAGCGACAATGGCAGGTAATATGCAGCATACGTTCATGCGATAAGGTAAACGAAATACTTCCATTATCATTTCTTCTTTTTACCTTTGTTTATAAATTCAGCAATCAAGTCACAGATGCCTGCCACTATGAGCACCAAGAAAAACGCGGTGATAGAATTAAAAGTATGACCATCGGGTGAAGACAAATATTGACCCCAGATACCGAGGACACAGATAAAAATAGTCAACAAAACGGATTCTTTTGTTTCCTTATGATATTCACGATGAGGATGCAGGGCGATGATGATGGGTTGTATCACGAGAGGATAAAGCAGGAACAAAAGGAAAACGGCACCTATCACGTATACGAGCGCACCATGATTTTCTATATGTTTTTTGTACAAGGGTTCCATCGTGCACAACATGAGCATACAATGCCCCCCATGTCTCTGGATGAATGTTTTCAGTAAGTCTTTCATGCAGTTAAATCGTTTAAGTTTCTATTGGCTATATCGTCATGTACTCTCCGAGGGTCGATCCGAGGGTCGATGCCGCACCAGCCTATATGTTTCTCTCCATACTGTCGTATTTTCAAGTCACCTTGAAGGCGGTTTCATCGTCCGAAAGCAAATATACTAAAAAAGAGGAAGAAGGAACAGTATAAAAGTACTACTTTTGTAAAAATAAATCGCCGCTGGTATATGGGAAAAAGCAATGCCTATCTCCCAGCTGCCCGCCTTCGACAACGAATAAGTCTGTTTGACTTTGAACGGTAGAAGTAATAATACGTTTTTTTTATCAGCACAAAATATGGAAACGAGAAAGAGAAAATTGGTGTGCCCTCAATGCAAGGTACCTTCTTTATACTTGAAGAATGAAAAGGGAGAGCGCCGCCTGGTCTACGTGATGGATGACGGCAGCATCGTGGCCCGCAAACCGGGAGAAACTACCGAAGGCTTTGACACCTCCATCGTCTATTGTCTCGGCTGTTCATGGAGCGGCTCACCCAAAAGATTGGTGAAGGGATAAATTGGAGACGACCGTTCCTCCGCCACCTCCGCAGACTATAACGGGAGATTTGAATTAAGTAAGTGAGCCCGAAATTCATTGACATTATATTGAAGCACCCTTTGAAGTTTTTTTCTTATAAGTTAAGTTGCTTAGCCAGCTAAATAACTTTCTTATAACCATTATAGATTAATGATTTACCTTAAAAATGGACTAAGAGCCCCTTCTTATGCATAGCATGTCCTTCAATTTTCCAACAAGCAATATCAAAGAAGCAAAAGTGAGAAAATGCATTTTGACATTTGACGTTTGACGTTTGACATTTTCCAACCATCCATCAACCTCCCGAAGAAGCGGTTGCATATATGCCAAGTGAAAGTTTGCCAACAGCTTCTTCAGATTCCATCTTGCTTTGGGCTGTATGATTTCCACGGTTAGGGCGCGTTAAGCACCCGGCCCCATTCACTAATACGCATGCGGGAAATACAGCAAAAGAGGATGACCACTCGGTTCATCCTCTTTTTTGTTATCTCATAATTATTCCGCGGGCACCTGCTTGGAAGTGCCTTCCGCCACCTTCTTCTTCTTGACTTTCTTCCTGCGTATCGCATATCCCGAATACAGGCACCACATGGCAGCGATGCCAGCGAAGAAGATAAATATCAGCGTAGCTGGACCGAGTATCGTATAGATACGCCCTGTGTGCACCTCCAAGGCCAGATTCCATAAGGACATCGGCAAGCAGGTAAAGTCTGCAGGCATCTTCAATTCTGTAGTACCCTGATTGTATTCTATAACCAATGGTTCTTTGGTGAAGTCTTCCGTATAACCGGCAACAGCAAATTTGCCAAACGGAGGACCAGCAACAGCTTCAGTGATTTCTCCTGTAAAGTAGTCGGTGGCAGTAGCTGCTGCCCGATTCCATTTGAACATGCCACTGAAGGAACCCATCAGCCAGTTGCCGTCATCATCTTTCTGCCAGACGTTGAGTCCCATCACACTGACTGGAGGGGCTTTCTCTATCTTGACAGGAGCAGCTGTCAGCGAAGAAAGGGAATACAGGCCTTCCGAAGTAGACAACAGCCAGTCGCCACAAGCGTCGTCATAGCGAAGCATGCGAAGCTGGTCCCGCCACGGATTATCGCTGTCCATGACGGTACCTGGAATAGCCGGAACCTTGGCGGAGACCAGAGCTATCAGCACTGGCGGACGCAGGCACCAGCCTGTGAAGGAAACAAACAACAGGACAAAGAAGGTATATCTACCGATGTTGTCGTGCCAGTTTAGGGTATGCTTTAAACCCTGGGCACTGGCTTTCACGGATTTGCCCGACTGCTTTCGTCTACGGATATATTTAGGTAACAGCCAGTAAAGTATGCCGGTGAAACAAAGCAGAATCAGAATGACAGCCACACCGTCCATCAGCCATTTCCCTATTTCCCCAAAGATTTCCCCGTTATGGGTGGACCAGACCGTACGGAACAGGGACACCTTGCCGTTGTAACCTACCGGTGCCTGTAGCTGCAGTACATCGAAATGATGATAGTCTGTAGATGTATAGACATACGAACGGCCAACCACCATCAGCGTGTCGCCCTTAAAGAGCATATCGGAGATTTTGTCCTCGCCTTCAAGCATAAGATCTGCGGCCACCCAAGTGTGGGCAGGAAGATCATAACGATACAGTCCGAAGAGATTGGCAGCCCACAGACTGCTGTCGGGTGCCAGGGCCAAAGATTTTATGTTCTTGTAATCGGCACCCGATGGTAGCCCCGTATTAAAATCTTCGAAATGCTGTCCCCCATCAGTAGTGAGCCAGACGCCACTGTTACCATAAATCAGAACGTCTTTACCCGAACTGTCAGTCTGCCATACCAAAGAACCTTTCAGCAGTCCTCCGTTCCATTGTTTGAAATGGTAGTCAGAGGGAAGCCAGCTTCGGCTAACATTGCAGTCGGCAAAGAAAGCTCGATGGTTGAGCACGATACCGCTCAGACAGAACATGAGCATAAAGAAGGCAAAGCCCAGCCCTATCCATTTATGGTGTTTTTTCCATGTAATCCGTTTCATATTTTTTTATTTGTCTGCAAAATTAATATTTTACGAGGACATCTCCCGTAGGGACGTGATATATCACGTCCGCAAATGATGTACGATATGAAAAATCCGCGAAGCGACCAAATACATATATCCCCCACCGGTTCGGCCATGATATATCATGCCGCAAATGCCCATCCGGCGCAACGGGGCCATCCGGTCTGCGGACGTGATATGATCTCCCGTAGGGACGTGATATATCGTATCCATCCGAAATCTGCCGACTTTTATA
>SAMEA104404103__coassemble_2718_pt1 | contig 8600 bp, 7 predicted proteins | sample SAMEA104404103__metabat2_high_PE_061 | metagenome-assembled genome bin SAMEA104404103 (sample SAMEA104404103) | Balaenoptera acutorostrata | reverse complement strand
CACGACCCCCTGCTCCCAAAGCAGGTGCGCTAACCGGACTGCGCTACACCCCGTATGATTGGAATATCTTTCTTTCTGAAAGCGATGCAAAAGTATAACTATTTTTTCAATTGACAAAATTTTCAGTAAAAAAATCTATGCTCATTATCCAAATTTTATAATTATCTTTGCATCAAACCTGACATCCTTACAAGTTGAAATTTGATTACTGACACAGATTTTCTCTCAAACCGTTCATAATACGGCACTTAGGAATACGAGCCAGTAAATATGCAAAGTTTTCTTTATATATCCATCACTAAAAGATAATCAAAACATTATGATTCCCGTACAATATATTATTTCTACCGAACAAAAATTATCTCTTCTAGACCATGTTGAAACGGCTTTAAGAGCTGGCTGCAAATGGATTTCATTAAGAATAGAAGGAGAAGTTAATGATAAACTGACCAAAACTACAAAAAAAATCAAAGAAATTTGTAGGGAACACGATGCCACTTTTATGATAGAAGACAACATTGATTTGGTGAAAAACATCGATGGAGACGGTGTGCACATTACCAGTGATACGTCACTGATAACTGTACGCCAGCAAATAGGTGAAGGATTCCTGATCGGAGCTAATGCAAGCTGCGCGGAAGATATCATTACCAAAAAACGCCAATCTGCCGACTATATCTGTTGCGGCCCCTACCAACCGGCAAATGGTCAAGACTGCCAACAGAGTGGTACTATCTCCTCCAACGAATACAAGAAGATAATAGATACGATAGAAGCTAATGACACTTTCGTTCCCGTATCAGCTTTCGGAAACATAAATGTCTGTGATGTTGAAGACATCATTAACGCAGGCGTACGCGCCATAACCATCTACATCCCCAACAAGGATATTACCAAGAAGGAGGTTGAATCCACTTTAAAGGCATATTTAGAACTCTAAATGCTGCTGCGACAATAATATTTATTCCCCAAGGACTTGAAATATAGACAATATGGAGACATTTGCCCATTTACACGTTCATACAGAATATTCCATTCTTGACGGACAAGCTTCTGTAACCCGACTGGTAGACAAAGCCATCAAGGACGGAATGCCTGGCATGGCCATCACCGACCACGGAAACATGATGGCCATCAAAGAATACTTCAACTACATCAACAAAGTCAAAGGCAAGGCCAAAGGTTTGCTGAAGCAGGCTCAGGAAAAATTAGCCAGCATTCAAGCCGGCACTTACAATGAGAGTTCCGAAGGCTTCGCTGACGCGGATAAAGGAAAAAGCACAGATACTCTCCTTGCTGAAACCCAAAAGCAAATAGAGAAGCAGCAGAAGATTGTCAACTTCAAAGAAATCTTCGGTTGCGAGATGTACGTGGCTCGCCGAGGAGACAAAAAATTAAAGGAGGGCAAAATCGACCAGTCAGGATGGCATCTGATTGTTTTGGCTAAAAACGAAAAAGGCTATCACAACCTGATCAAATTGGTTTCACGCTCGTGGGTGGACGGATTTTACATGCGTCCCCGAACAGACCACAAAGATCTGGAGAAATATCATGAGGGATTGATTGTCTGTTCAGCCTGTATTGGTGGCGAAGTACCACAGAAAATCATCCATGACAAAATGGACGAAGCTTTTGCCGCTGCAAAATGGTTCAAAAGCGTGTTTGGCGAAGACTATTATTTGGAAATGCAGAGACACGAGGTGAAAGACCCTACCATCTTTGCTAACCGCGAAGCATTCCCTCTCCAGCAAAAAACCAACAAAGGCTTGATTCAAATCGGAAAGGAACTAGGCATCAAACTGATTTGCACCAACGACTCCCACTTTGTCGATGAAGAAAACGGTGAAGCCCACGACCGCCTCATCTGTCTGGCGACGGGCCGTGACTTGAACGACCGGAACCGTATGGTCTACACAAAGCAGGAATGGTTCAAGACGCAGGCTGAAATGAATGAAGTCTTTGCTGATATGCCTGAAGCCCTAGCCAACACATGCGAGATCTGTGATAAAATAGAGACCTACTCAATCGACCACGGACCTATCATGCCGAACTTTGAGATTCCAAAAGAATTCGGCACGGAGGAAGAATACAGACAAAAACTCACCGATGAAGATTTGTTCAACGAATTTACGCGTGACGAAAATGGAAATGTCGTCATGGATGAGAAAAGTGCGTTGGAGAAAATCAACAAACTCGGCGGTTACGACAAACTGTACCGCATTAAACTTGAAGCTGACTATTTGGCAAAATTGGCTTATGAAGGTGCAAAGAAAAGATATGGTGACCCGTTAGACGAAGAAACAGCCGAACGTATCAAATTTGAATTGCACATCATGAAGACCATGGGTTTCCCTGGTTACTTCCTGATTGTGCAAGACTATATCAAAGCCGCCCGTGAACTGTTGGACGTTTCTGTAGGACCAGGCCGTGGTTCTGCCGCAGGTAGTGCGGTAGCTTATTGTTTGGGCATCACACAGATTGACCCTATCAAGTATGACTTGCTTTTTGAACGTTTCTTGAACCCTGACCGTATTTCACTCCCTGATATTGATGTGGACTTCGATGATGACGGACGTGGAAAGGTGCTGAACTGGGTGACACAGAAATATGGAGAAGAGAAAGTAGCACATATCATCACCTATGGCACAATGGCTACCAAATCATCTATAAAGGACGTAGCCAGAGTTGAAAAACTGCCTTTGGATATCAGTTTGAGACTCGCCAAACTTATTCCCGACAAACTTCCGGAAGGTCCTGACGGCAAAGTGCCAAAGATGAACCTGACCAATGCCATCGCTGCCATCCCCGAATTGAGAGAGGCTGAAGCTTCCACCAACCCTCTTATCCACGACACTATCAGATATGCCAAGATGCTGGAGGGCAATGTGAGAAACACAGGTGTCCACGCCTGCGGCTTTATCATCTGCCGAGATGATATTTCCGACTGGGTGCCGGTATCCACAGCCGAGGATAAGGAAACCGGAGAGAAGGTACACTGTACACAATACGAAGGAAAAGTCATTGAAGAAACAGGTTTGATTAAGATGGACTTCTTGGGGCTGAAGACCCTGTCTATCATCAAAGAAGCAATCGAAAATATCAAACTTTCCACAGGTATAATCTTAGATATTGACCAGATCAGCATCGAAGACCCAGCCACCTATCAGTTGTATTGCGATGGCAGCACTATCGGTACTTTCCAGTTTGAATCTCCCGGTATGCAGAAATACCTTCGCGAACTACAGCCATCTACGTTTGAAGACTTGATTGCGATGAACGCCCTCTATCGTCCGGGGCCTATGGCTTACATTCCGCAATTTATCCGTCGTAAACACGGAGAAGAGCCTATCGAATACGACTTGCCTTGTATGGAGAAGTACCTGAAGGATACTTATGGTATCACCGTCTATCAGGAACAGGTGATGCTTCTTTCACGTACCATCGCCAACTTTACACGTGGTGAAAGTGATGCCTTGCGTAAAGCCATGGGTAAGAAACTGATCGAGAAGCTGAACCACATGTACCCTAAATTTATTGAGGGAGGTAAAGCCAACGGACATGATCCTAAAATTTTGGAAAAAATTTGGGAGGACTGGCGGGCATTCGCATCCTACGCATTCAACAAGAGTCATGCGACTTGCTACTCATGGGTGGCCTACCAGACCGCCTTTTTGAAAGCCAACTACCCTTCTCAATATATGGCTGCGGTTATGAGCCGAAGTTTGGCAGACATCAAGAGTATTACCAAATTAATGGATGAGTGCAAGGCTATGAACATCAGCACACTGGGACCTGACATTAACGAGAGTACGCTCAAATTCAGTGTCAACCATACCGGTGCTATCCGATTTGGATTGGGTGCCATCAAGGGAGTCGGTGAAGCCGCGGTCATGGCTATCCAGGCAGAAAGAGCCAAGAGAGGTGAGTTTACCTCTGTATACAATTTCTTTGAACGTATCAATTTCTCAGCATGCAATAAGAAATGTATTGAAAATTTGGCCTTGGCCGGCGCTTTCGACAGTTTCGGTACAGTGAAGCGCGAACAGTTCTTCGCACTGAACGAAAAAGGTGAACCTTATTTGGACAGCCTTGTCAGATACGGACAGATTTTCCAACAAGACAAAGCCTCTGCTGAAAATTCACTCTTCGGCGACATTGTTGAAGTAGAAATTGCCAAACCAGAACCTCCGACCGACTTCACTCCTTGGAGCGATCTGGAAAGACTGAATAAAGAATGTGAACTGATTGGTATCTATATTTCAGGACACCCGTTAGACGAGTATCAAGTCATATTGAAAAGCATCTGCAACTTGAAGGCTGTCGACCTGGAGGATTTGAACGATCATGTCAACGAAGATATAAAACTTGGAGGTATCATCACGGCCTTGAGAGAAGGCAATGCCAGAAACGGAAAGCCCTATGGTATTGCCAAAATCGAAGACTTCAGCGGTTCGGGAGATTTGGCATTATTCGGTCAGGACTGGGCGGCATGGAAAGGCTATATCAATGTCGGCACCACCATTTTAGTAACCGGCAGAGTGGAGCCGAGTCGTTGGAAGGACAGCGGCTGCAGCTTGCAAATCGGAAAGATCGAGTTTATGGCGGACATCAAGGAAGATTTGATTAAACGTATCACTATCAAAATCGACCTGGAGAAACTGAACAAGGAAAGCGTTAGTGAACTCAACAATCGTTTGAATGAACAAGAAGGTACCACAGAAGTCTTCCTTAAAGTCATCGATCCAGAAGACCAAGACCACATCATCTTACAAGCTAAGAAATGCAAGATATGTGTAAAAAAATCTTTACTCGATTATATAGATTCCAACAACGCGATGGAATACAGAATAAATTCTTAACTTTGTAACTCAACTTGTAAAAACTTTGAATATGGAAAAAATTATCACTGACGCAACTTATGCAGAAATCGAGGCTACTGGCCTCCCACTCGTAATTGACTTCTCAGCCACTTGGTGTGGTCCTTGTAAGAAAATCGCTCCAATCATTGAAGAATTGGCTGGTGAATATGAAGGAAAGGTTAACATCTGCAAGTGTGACGTTGACGACAACGACGACCTTACTGCCAAGTTTGGTATCCGTAATGTACCTACAGTATTATTCATCAAGAATGGTGAAGTAGTTGACAAGCACGTTGGCGCTGCAACAAAAGATACATTTGTTGGAAAAATTAATTCATTGTTATAAAATGGCATCTCTTGAAGAAGAACTCCTAATGGACGCTCAGGATGACGCTCGCGCTGTCGAGTTTATCAAAAGCCATCTTCCACAGGAACTCCAGGAAAAGTTCACAGAAGAAGATTTGTACTATTTCTTGGATGTCATCATAGAATACTATGCAGAAAGTGGCATTTTAGATGCAGATCCTGACCAAGACGGTTTTGTCGACATTGATTTGGAAGCCATGGCGGAATATATGGCAAAGAAAGCCAAAAAGGAAGGCATGGGTGTCTTCTCGCCAGAAGACCTCCTTTTCATTGCTCAAGCAGAATCTGACTTCGAAGACACTATCGAGGATTAATCATTCCTTTAAACAAACAAGCAACATACTAATCGCTGACATGCATAGTGTGTTGCTTGTTTTCATTAAATGAAAACACCTTAAATTTTGGGTTAATATGAAAAGAAGACTGGCTAAATCCGAGATGATAGGTTTCATCGTATTATTTGCCGTTATATTAACTATAACAGCTGGCTGGCTTTTTAAGGAAAACTTTTCATCCCCCAGCTCTCCCAAAAATATAAGTGAGGCTGAAATCGAGGAAATCAAAAAATTTAACGAAGGAATCAAAGAAGATTCTATCAAATTCAGCAAAAGGAAATACCACAAAGACTTTTCGAAGCACAAAATCACCCCTTTTCCCTTCAACCCCAACCAAGCTGACTCCAGCACGCTGGCACAACTTGGATTGCATTCCTGGCAAATCACCAATCTATTAAGATATAGGAAGAAGGGCGGAAGATGGAAATCTGCGGAAGATTTTCAACGGCTCTATGGATTAAGTGAAGAAGATTTCAAACAGCTGAAACCATTTATCCGGATAGATGAATCTGAAGCGTCAAAAGGTAACACTCATTTTACAACTGATAAGGACAGCGTCTTCAGAAATTATCCTAAAAAGTTTCCTGAGGGCACCGTTTTACAGTTGAATGAGGCGGATACGACCGCACTCAAAGGCATACCTGGTATCGGAAGTTACTATGCCCGGAAAATATGCAAATACAGAGAACGACTTGGAGGTTTTCTTTCAATACAACAATTAAAAGAAATAGAAGGCCTGCCTGAAAATATTGAGAAATGGTTTACTATATCCTCACCAGCTGTTATCAAAAAAATAAATATAAACACAACTGATTTCAAAGGGCTGGTGCGCCACCCCTACCTAAATTATGAACAGACCAAAGCTATTTGCAACTATATCAGTAAATACGGAAAGATTCATAGCTGGGAAGAACTTTCAAATAATGAAAATTTCACGGCCGACGACATCAAACGTCTGGCTCCATACATTTCATTTGAATGAGACATCATATAACCCAAGAAAATAAACGAGCTCTACAACAAGTCCGACACGACCTTATCCTAACAATCCAAGTTTGAAAAGTTTTTCGAGCCACGTTCTTACTTTTCTTCTTCCATTCTGTTAATCTCGATGGCAAAGGTGGTCCCTACTCCAATCTGGCTTCTCTTGACATAAATTTTCCCCTTGTGATATTCTTTCACAATGCGTTTTGCCAAGGACAAACCCAATCCCCATCCCCGTTTCTTTGTTGTAAATCCTGGACGGAAAACATTGTGGAAATTATTTTTAGAAATTCCTTTGCCTGTATCAGTCACCTCAAGCACCACTTTTCCCTTTTCAGTATAGCCCGAAATATGGATGCTGCCCTTGCCCGACATCGCATCAATCGCATTCTTACACAAATTTTCAACCACCCATTCGAACAGCGGAGGATTGAGTTTTACCAATGGCAAATCAATTGGTACATCGCAAGTCAGAATTACAGCATTAGGAGCTCTCCTGCCAATGTAATCCACGACTCTGGAAACCACATCAGACAAACTATATGTCTCGAGTTCAGGAGCAGAACCTATTTTAGAAAATCTTTCCGCGATCAATTCCAAACGCCGGATATCTTTGTTCATTTCCGGCAGTAATTCGTCGTTCGGATAACTTTCTCTAAGCACCTCGCTCCATGCCATCAGGGACGAAATAGGCGTACCCAACTGATGTGCAGTCTCTCGGGAAAGTCCCACCCATACTTTATTTTGTTCCGCTTTTTTGGAAGACAGCAAAGCATAAATGGCAATCGCAATAAACAGTGCCACCACACCCAGCTGGACATAAGGATAAGTGGCCAGACGCTTTAACATGACAGACTCGTCATAGCAGATAATGATGAAGTCTGAATTTGCATCCTCCGCGACCAAATTCATCTTCATGGCATGCCCGGCATCCTTCATCCCCACCGCCATGTCCTTCAGCAGTGTGATGGAATCTTGTTCCGACTCTACGGAAATATTACGGAAATCTAAAATATCATTGTGTGAATCCAAGACTATTACTGGTATGGAATTGTTACTGTTCAACACCTTCAATACCAAGGATAAGTCCGTAGACATGTCAGCTTTTATTAAAGAGCGCATGGCGTCCGCCCATATTGACATTTTATTTCTCTCTTCCGCTTCCAAATCACGAATCAAGGTATGGGAGACAACAAGAGACACCGCCGCAATAATCAAGGCTGATATCACCAATCCAACCTTTACCTGCTTCATGCGATCCAACCATCCAGTCATTGTTCTACTCTAAGGTTATACTTTTGTTAATCGAGTCAATATAATCCAATATTTCGTTTCTGCCTATATTTCGCTCACTGCTGGAAATAAAATATGAAGGTAATTCCTCCCATTGTTCAGAAAGCGTTGAAAGAAATTTCTGCACATTTTTCTTCAATTCACCCTTCTTGGTCTTGTCTGATTTAGTAAATATGATAGAAAAAGGCACGCCATTTTCACCCAACCATGAAATAAAGTCCAAATCAATCCGCTGAGGTTCGAGACGAGAGTCAATTAAAACGAACAAATTTGTCAGCTGAGGACGGTTGCCCACATATCCCTCAATCAACTTTGCCAATTTCTCCATCTCCGTCTTTCCACGCTTGGCATATCCATAACCTGGTAGGTCGACCAGATACCATTCGTCATTGATAAGAAAATGATTGATAAGCATAGTTTTTCCCGGAGTAGAGGAAGTCATCGCCAATTTGTTTCTTTGCGTCAACATATTAATCAAACTACTTTTACCCACATTACTACGTCCGATAAAAGCATACTCTGGTTTGTTATGTTGAGGGCACTTGGTGTAAGTGCTATTGCTTACAATAAAATTTGCACTTTTGATTATCATACTTTAAAACGTTTGTGAGCAAAGTTACATAGAAAAATCGAAACGTAGACTTAACTCTTTTTTATAAATATATAAAATATGCGGAAATAAAAAAAGCGATAAGAAAACTTATCACTTTCATTAGTTGCGGAGACCCGACTCGAACGGATGACCTCAAGGTTATGAGCCTTG
>SAMEA104404103__coassemble_2658_pt1 | contig 8744 bp, 8 predicted proteins | sample SAMEA104404103__metabat2_high_PE_061 | metagenome-assembled genome bin SAMEA104404103 (sample SAMEA104404103) | Balaenoptera acutorostrata | reverse complement strand
AGAAAGGAGTGTAGCGGGCTACACGACTGCCGCCGCGCTTCCAAGCAGAACAAGAAACGGATAAAAAATGGCGAGAGAAGGGAAGAAAAATAGCTTAAAACTGTATTTTTTACCATTACTTATATTTATCTCCTCTTTCTCAAAGAGGCATCATTTTATATTTTTACGTATCCTTGTCAGATAGTTGTTGAGTGCGTTCTCATCCTTTTTATCGATGATATCGAGTAAAGATTTGAGTTCATCGCGAATCTTTGAAACTTGGCCGCCAGTGCGTGGATTGAAGAGTATTTCCCTAAGAAGATCATCATCTTCACCTAATACGCCTCGGGCAATCTGCATGTGGCGTTTGAAAGTGGTTCCGGGCGCATCCTGATGTTTCATGACCGCAGCAAAAACGAAAGTTGAAACAAAGGGGATGCTGAGGGAGTAGGCTACTGTTTCATCGTGTTCGTCGAATGTATATTCACAGATATTGAGTCCGTGACGTCCGTATAGGTCACGGAAGAAAACGCGGCCCATATAGTCACCCTCCTTGATAATGATGGCGTTCTCATTTTTTAAATTGCTAAGGTTCGCAAAGGTCGGGCCAAACATAGGGTGTGTTGAGACGAATGGATGGTTGCAGGTGGCATAGAAATCTCTGAGCCCCGTCTTTACTGAAGCGATGTCGCTGAGGATACAGTCTTCCGGAAGATATGGCATTACGGTGCGGAATACGTCCAGCGTATATTTCAGTGTTACTGCATTGATGACCAATTGAGGCCGGAATTCCTGAATCTCTTCCAATGTTGTGAAGCGCTGTGTTTGGTACATGAATCGCAGGCGCTGCGGATCGATATCATATATGGCCGTTTCATGGTCGAAACTGAGAAGGTCGGCAAAGAAAGCACCCATTTTCCCCGCCCCCAATATCAGTATCCGGGTACCTTTGGAAGAGCTGGCCACGGTTGGGCCCCCATTGTCTTTAACTGGTGTCTGGTTCATGGTCTACTTTTTATTCTCTGTTCATTACGTCGATTTGTTGTCTCACGCTTTCTTCATGTATATCTTCGAATATGCTTTTCATGAAGTCGTTTGCCATTCCGCACAATACCCCTTGTGCGCCTCGTTTGTCGAGAATCTCAGTGTAACGGCCTGTTTGTACAATTGTCATATTATGCTCCCGTTTGTATTTGCCGATTTGTCGGCTGATGTGCATGCGTTTTGAAAGCAATTCAATCAGACTATTGTCAATTTCGTCAATCTGACGTCGCATCGCCTCCAGGTTTTCTGTCGTTTCGGTGATGTTGCGGATGACGAGTTTGTCGAGTATGAAATCCAATACGTCGGGAGTGACTTGTTGCTTGGCGTCACTCCAGGCACAGTCGGGATTGCAATGGCTTTCAACAATGAGTCCGGCAAATCCCAGGTCCATGGCCTGCTGGCAAAGTGGGGCTACGAGTTCCCGTGCGCCACCTATATGGCTGGGATCACCAAAAATCGGGAGATTGGGAATGCGGCGGTGAAGTTCTATCGGAATGTGCCACATCGGTGCATTACGGTAGAGGCGTTGGTCGTAGGAGGAGAAACCTCGGTGGATGACTCCCAGACGCTTGATGCCCGCTCCGTTAATACGTTGCAGTCCGCCTATCCATAATTCCAAATCTGGATTTACAGGATTCTTAACGAGTACGGGAATGTCCACACCTTGGAGGGAATCGGCCAACTCTTGCATGGCAAAAGGATTTGCCACGGTGCGGGCGCCCACCCAAAGCAGGTCCATACCAGCTTCCAGACAAGCTTCCACATGTCGCGGAGTCGCTACTTCTGTAGAGATGAGCATGCCCAGTTCTTGTTGGACACGTTGCATCCAAGGTAGTCCGACTGTGCCTACGCCTTCGAAGCCTCCTGGCTTTGTACGAGGTTTCCAAATACCGGCACGGAATACCTTCACGCCTTTTTTGGCGAGCTGTGTGGCGGTAGTCATGACTTGTTCTTCGGTTTCGGCCGAGCAAGGGCCTGATATGATGATCGGTCTTTTTGTGGGGACTCCTGGAAGATTGAGGGGTTGTAATTCGAGTTCCATATATGTATTCTTTTTGTTCTTGTATTAATAAATTTATTAAGCCGGTTTCTAGCATTCGAAAATCCGGTTGATTCTTTGTAGCGCTTCGGCCAGTCTCTCTTCTTTTGCACAGAGTGAAATACGGATATAGCGCTCTCCATTTTTACCGAAGATAAATCCGGGGGTGATGAAGACCCGTGCCTCGTGCAGTATTTTCTCCGTCAGAGTTTCCACATGGTCGTAATGCTCGGGTATGCGTCCCCAAAGGAACATGCCTACTTGGGATGGATCGTAATAGCAGCCCAAAGCATCCATGATTTCCCCTGCCAATTTTCTGCGACGTGAATATACATTAATATTTGCTTCCTGATGCCATTCGTCGTCATTTTTGTAGGCTTCGGCAGCAGCCATTTGCAAAGGACGGAAAGTTCCGGAGTCTATATTACTTTTCACCTTTAGTATCCACTCTACAAATTGAGGGTTGCTGGCGAGCATTCCGACACGCCATCCCGGCATATTATGGCTTTTGCTCATAGAATTGAATTCTATGCAACATTCTTTTGCGCGTTCGATTTGGAGAATGCTCAGATGTTCTTTGCCCAAAATGAAACTGTAGGGATTGTCGTTGACTATGACGATTTTGTGACGGAGTGCAAAGTCTACCAGTTTCTCATAAGTTTCCCGTTGGGCAGCAGCACCAGTGGGCATGTTCGGATAATTGGTCCACATGAGTTTCACACCATCCAAATCCATTTTTTCCAATTCTTCGAAATTCGGTTGCCAGTCGTTGTCGGGGCGAAGGTCGTAATTGATGATTTCGCATCCTAACAGACGGGAGAGAGAGGTGTACGTAGGATATCCAGGATTGGGCACCAGCACTTTCTCCCCAGGATTGACGAAAGCCAGCGTCACATGGAGTATTCCTTCTTTCGAACCTATGAGGGGCTGAATCTCTGTTTGTGGATCTAAATTCACGTTATACCACCTTTTGTAAAAGTTTGCCATCGCATTTCGGAGTTCTGGAATACCTGTTGTTGGTTGGTAGCCGTGAGCGTCTGGTTTCTGAGCTTCGTGGCACAAAGTTTGTATGGTCTGTGGCGAAGGCGGCAGGTCCGGGCTTCCGATAGCTAAACTGATAATGTCTTTTCCTTCAGCATTGAGACGGCCGATTTCTTTGAGTTTCACCGAAAAATAGTATTCGCTGACAGAGGTCAGGCGTTTGGCGGGTTGTATATTGTTCATGGTTCTTGTGTTTGTCGTGTGATTATTTACCTTGATATTCTCCTAGTATGGTCATTTCCTGTGTCAGCGGTTTGACAGCGTCAATGCTTTGGCGGTATCGGAAATAGTCATCGTAGGTGACATCCACGTAGAACAGATATTGCCATTCTTTTCCTATGATAGGGAGAGATTGAATTTTGGTCAGGTTGATTTGGTAGAAGCTGAAGATGCTCAACACTTTGGATAAAGAACCTTCCTCGTGAGGTAAAGTGAATACGATACTGCTTTTGTTAGTATAGTGTAAGTCACGCAGACGGTCTGCATACCATGAATCACTCAGCACGAGAAAACGTGTGAAATTATGTTTGTTATCTTCTATGGATTTCTTCAGCACTTTCAAACCATATAAATCTGCGGCATCCGCATGACAGATGGCAGCATGTCCTTTCAGTTGCAGACGTCCTATCTTTTCTGCTGCACCCGCTGTGTCGGAAGCCTCTGCTACTTTTATTTCAGGATGGTTGCTGAGATAGTTGCGGCATTGAGCCAGTGCGACCGGATGGGAGTTGATTTCCACAATAGTTTCCAAGTTGTCTCCTGGGAGGCACATGATGCTGTGTTCTATATGCAGTTTATGTTCGCCGATAATGGTGAGTCCGCTTTCACGTAATAGTTCGTAGTTGTGCAACAGGCTTCCTGCAATTGTATTCTCTATGGCCATGAGTCCCAACAGGGTGTCGTCTGCCTTTAAAGTTTCAAACAAATGTTCGAACGAGTCACATGTGATGAGTTCGATGTCTTCTCCTTCAAAGTACTGATGGGCAGCGATGTCATGGAACGATCCTCTTATGCCTTGTATTGCTATACGTTTCATTTTGTCAGTCGTTTTCTATGTTTCCTCTTGGAGTGTGAAATAAAAAAATCCCGCTCCATGACGAAGCGGGATTCTTACTATTTCTATATTTTGTTGTTCATTTTAGCACGCAACGTCCCGCTTCGCTTGTTCAGCAAAGTAAAAATATGCGTAAAAATAAAATGATGCAAACTGTCTCATGTTGTTATCGGATTTTGGTTTTATCCGTCGCAAAAGTAATGTAAAATTTTTATTCTGCAAATAATTTTGTCGAGAAAAATAAAATCTACCTTTATTTCTGTCAATTTGATAGGTTTTACTTGTTATACTTTCTTTTTAATAGTTGTATGGATATTCTTATTTTCTTTGTGCAGGATGACATTGTATACTGTTAGCGGAGCAAACTCGTAAAAAATGCTTAACTTTGCTCGTCCAATAATTGATGAAAATGGAAAACAATAAAAAGATACTCAGCGCTGAGGAAATCCAGCATTTCCGTCATAGTGTGCCCATTCAGATCCGTTTCAACGACGTCGATCGTTATGGCCATGTAAATAACAATTCTTACTTTTCTTACTATGATTTGGGTAAGGAAGATTATTTGCACAATGTATTGAAGGTGGAATATGAAAATCAGGAAGTTGTTCCAGTTATCGCCAATATCAAGGCTGATTTCATACTGCCTATCTTCTATGGGGATCCTATTGTCGTGGAGACTCGTATTTCTCATGTTGGCCATAAGAGTTTTACATTGGAACAGCAGGCATATAATAAAAAATTGAAGACTATTGTCTGTCGTTGTTCCACTGTCATGGTTTGTTTCTCACTCGAAAATCAAGTGGCCGTAGAGATTCCAGACAGGTATCGCCAGGCTATTTGTGATTATGAAGGGGAATCCTTTTAATTGACGTTTTCTTGTTTTATGAAACAGAAGATATTATTTGCCAAGAATCTTTGTTCTGAACTGGATGAGGCCATCTTGCATTCAGATAAAAATTATGACCGGGTCTTTCTCTTGACCGACACCACGACAGAAAAACTTTGTCATCCCTTACTCAGCGGCTGTCAGTCGTTGGTTGACGCAAAGTCGATTGTCATTGGCGCAACGGATACGCACAAGACCTTGGAAACATTGGCTGAAGTATGGCGTCAGTTAGGTGACGGTGGAGCTTCACGGCATTCTCTCTTAGTTAATTTAGGAGGAGGTATGGTGACCGATTTGGGTGGCTTTGCTGCTTCGACTTTCAAGAGGGGAATAGATTTTATCAATATACCGACGACGCTCTTGGCGATGGTCGATGCCGCAGTCGGTGGAAAGACCGGTATTAACTTCAACGGACTGAAAAATGAGGTTGGCGTGTTCAACGAAAGTAAAGTCGTGATGGTTGATACTAATTTCCTGCGGACTCTGGACGAGGAAAATCTCAAATCGGGTTATGCCGAGATGCTGAAGCATTCTCTTTTGAGTAATGACGCCATGTGGGCTGAACATCTTCGTTTTGATTTGAACCAGCCAGATTATGTTTGGTTGCAAAAGTTAGTTGCAGACAGTATTTCGGTCAAAGAACGTATTGTCACTGAAGATCCGCATGAACAAGGCATTAGAAAGGCCCTGAATTTGGGACATACTGCCGGTCATGCTTTTGAAAGTCTGGCTTTGGCTTTGAATCGTCCTATTCTTCATGGTTATGCTGTGGCCTGGGGACTGGCTGCCGAATTGTATTTGAGTGTGGCGTTGCTCCGTTTCCCAGAAGACAGAATGCGACAGACCTTCAATTTCATCCGTGATTATTATGGACGTTTCGATTTCAGTTGTGATCATTATGAGCGTTTGTTCAATTTGATGTTACATGATAAAAAGAATGTAGGAGGCAAAATTAATTTCACTCTTTTAGGAAATGTCGGAGATATTCATCTGGATTGTCATGCAGACAGAAAATTGATTGAAGAAGTTTTTGATTTTCTACGCGAAGGTTAATAACCGAACATGCATTTGATTGTGGTCTGGATAATTTTGTAAGAGATTGTTCAGACCATATAATTATAACATATTTATGAAAAAAATTATTCCGTTGCTGGAACGTTTGTTTTCCCTTCTGGTTGTTTTTCTTCTTTTGGCAGCTACCGCTTTGTGGTCTGGTAAGTTTTTAGGTCGCGAATGGCTGACAGTTCAGGATAGTGCTGAGTCGGGGAAGGTTATACTGACTCCACCCTCTGCTGAAGAATTGCGTCTGTTGGGTATTGCCGATATGCAATTGGCAGAACGTGATACTCTATCTTGGACTGTGAAGTCCGAAGGAAAGAAAAAGGGGGTGGTTCTCTCCAGTGAACCTTTTGCTGAGGACCATATCGCATACGCCGGTACTACGCCCCTTTTCGTATATGTTTCCGATAAGGGTATCATCAAGAGTATCGTACCTATGGAAAATAACGAAACCCCGAGTTTCTTCAAACGTGCTTCTGATGGTATTCTGAATGAATGGAATGGTTTGGAAATAGATGAGGCCGTCGACAAAGAAGTGGACGCTGTCACGGGAGCCACCTATAGTTCGCAGGGACTGATTGGTAATGTTCAGACTGTGCTTTCTGCCTATGCTGACTTGGGAGGCTATCATTTTGGGCAGCCCACTATCGGTTGGGTTCGTACCATAGCCTTGTTTCTGGTTTTTGGTCTAGGCTTGTTTGCGACCTGGCGTTTTAAAGGAAAACGTTGGGTGAGAATTCTTACTCTGATACTTAACGTAGGTATTACCGGTTTTTGGTGTGGTCAGTTTTTGTCGCTTTCCCTTCTCCGCGGATGGATTGAAAATGGGGTAGATGTTTTACTCTATCTGCCTACTTTGGTGATGCTGGTCATTGCTGTCATCATGCCTTATTTTGGTAAAGCCAATCATTATTGTAATTGGATGTGTCCTTATGGAAGCCTGCAAGAACTGGCTTGGCATCTTCCTCTGCCAAAAGTAAAAATCAGTGCCAAAGCTTATCGGCGTATGAGAAAATTCCGTATGGGAGTTTTGATGGTATTGCTTTTCTGTCTTTGGATGGGGTGGGGAATGTCTGTCTTGGATTATGAACCTTTCAGTGCTTTTCTCTTGATGGCCGCCGATCCAGTAGTCATTGTGCTTGCCAGTGCATTTGTCATAGCCGGTATCTTTGTACCCCATCCATGGTGCAGATGTGTTTGTCCGGTTGGAACTTTATTAAATTTGGCTGAAGATAAAAAATAATAGTAAGTATAGGATATGAACAAGTTCAAAATTATAAGTATTGTTTTAGCGGTGTCGCTTCTAGGAGCACTAGCGCGTTTGGTCTATGTTTCCAATACCCAGGGACAAGGATCCCCAGCGGAGTCGAAGTCTGACATTGTTTTAGAAAATATCTTTTCCAGAAAAAGTGTTAGAAGCTTTACTGATCAGCCTGTCAGTCGCGGTCAGCTGGACACACTGGTTCGTGCAGCCATGGCAGCCCCTACGGGGAGAGATATGCGTCCTTGGAAATTCATTATTGTAGACGACCGAAAGGTGATGGACAGCCTGGCGGTTCAGTTGCCTTATGCCAAGATGTTGAAAGAAGCCACTGCGGCGATTCTTGTTTGTGGTGACCTCTCTGTAACCGATGACAAGGGAAATCCTTCGGGCAATTGGACTTTTGATTGTTCAGCGGCTACTGAAAACTTATTGCTTGCTGCAGAAAGTATGGGGCTCGGTGCCGTTTGGACCGGTGTGCATCCTTATGATGACCGCATAGCTTTGGTTAAGTCGGCCTTTCACTTACCTGAGTATATTATTCCATTAAACATGATCCCCATAGGATATCCAAAGGGAAATCCTAAACCGAAGGATAAGTATACTACCGATAATATTCATTATAATGGTTGGTAATTCTCCAATTTTTTCAGTTTTCCCCCTTCGGTAGGAAACAGAGAATGAAAATTAATCTAAAACATTCAGTAAAATAAAACGGGAAGGTATCAAAAACACTTTCTCGTTTTATTCTTTAGATAGTGCCAAATTAAGGGACTTGTACGATGAGCCGATCGGTTTCCTATAGAATATTTTCATTTAGTAATGGTAAAAAAATAACTTCATCCAGTTTTACCATTACTTAGTCGTTAAGTATCACCATGAAGGTGTGAATCCAGGTCGTTTTTCATAGATCAAACCCTTTGTTGTGTAAGCATTGTTTGAGAATTCAGCATGGCTTTTACCATTATAGACGTAAAGCTCACATTGGTTGAGTTATTTGTAGCTATAATGCAGCTAGATTGAAAGCAATTCACAACCATACTGAAGCGATTAGTTTCTACAAAACTTTGAATATGAATTTATTCCACGGAATTTTTCTGGTGATTCCGCATTTCCCCGGTAAAGTTATCCGTATCGCAGTTCTTCCAGGGTTGGACTACTGTCAGTTTATTCTGGGCTTGTACAATTCAATTTTTAAGAAAAGTGTTTCGGTAATTATTTGAAGATACTTTGGTATTCTTCTAAACTTCGAATGAATCGGTAAGATTACTTGTCAGTTTTTTCAGCAATCCCTTCATTTTTCTGTAAACATCGTTTATAAAAATGGAATCACGTCGTGGTTTATTAAAATCACGTCGTGGTTTATTAGAATCACGTCGTG
>SAMEA104404103__coassemble_2461_pt1 | contig 9395 bp, 7 predicted proteins | sample SAMEA104404103__metabat2_high_PE_061 | metagenome-assembled genome bin SAMEA104404103 (sample SAMEA104404103) | Balaenoptera acutorostrata | reverse complement strand
CGCAACTAGGGTTAGCAAGTCTAATGTGCCCGCATCACTTCCGAAACTTGAATAAGTAACAATCGAAGCAAGTTTTTACTACATAGAACGATAGATGACCTTTATAAAACGCTGATTAGAAAAGAAATCCATTATCACACTATTCATCTCGGGTTATGTCTTGTTTTCATCTAATAATGCTTAATTTCTTCTACCTGCTATCTTTTTGCTAAACTTATATATTTTGAAACAGATAATATAACATTGCTAAACTTTATCTGTATTTGTATGCGTAATGAAAGATTTTCGACATTTAATAATTGTAATCTTTTCGTTCTTATATTTCAAAATGCAAAAAAAAGTGTTTAAAGCACATTGGGTTTCAATTATTTTTGCGATATTTGCGTAATAAACTTACTAATGTAAAGAAATGAAGTTTACAGCAAAGCAAATAGCAGAGTATCTGCACGGTGAAGTAGAGGGTGATATTAATGCATCAGTACATACTTTTGCAAAGATAGAAGAAGGTGTTGAAGGAGCCCTCTCTTTTTTAGCGAATCCTAAATACGAACATTATATATATGAAACCAAGTCCACTATCGTACTTGTAAATCGTGACTTTCAGTCAGATAAACCGGTAGCAACCACTTTGGTCCGTGTTGACAACGCTTATGAATCTGTTGCCCGCTTGCTGACTCTTTATGAGCAAGCAACTCAAAAGAGACAAGGTATCCATCCGTTGGCATGTGTTGCGGAAACTGCGAGCATTGGTGAAGGATGTTATATCGGTCCGTTCGCTTACATTGGAGAAAATGCTACTGTTGGTTCCGGTTCACAGATTTATGCACATGTAGTGGTAGAGGAACGTGCCAAGGTGGGTGAAAATTGTTTGTTCTATCCTGGTGTGTCTGTTTATCATGATTGTGTCATTGGTAATCGTGTCGTGTTACATTCAGGTTGTGTGATCGGTGCTGACGGCTTTGGTTTTGCCCCAAGTCCCGAAGGTTACGAAAAGATACCACAAATTGGTATTGTAACCATTGAAGATGATGTGGAAATCGGTGCCAATACTTGTGTTGACCGTTCTACGATGGGAAGTACCTATGTACGTCGTGGTGTTAAGTTGGACAATTTGGTTCAGATTGCTCACAACTGTGAAGTAGGCAGTCATACTGTGATGTCTGCTCAAGTAGGTGTGGCAGGTTCTACCAAAATCGGACAATGGTGTATGTTTGGAGGACAGGTAGGTATCGCAGGTCATGCCGTTATCGGTGATCAGGTATATTCTGGTGCTCAGGCAGGTATTGCCGGCAGCATTCGTAAGGGTCATCAGACTGTACAGGGCTCTCCTGCTATTGATGCAAAGAATTTCATGCGTTCAAGTGTAGTGTTCAAGAAACTTCCTGATTTATACACTGAATTTAACCGCATGAAGGAAGAATTAGAAGAATTAAAAAATAAGCTTAAATAAAAGAAGTAATGCTTAAACAAAAAACACTGAAGGGAAGTTTTTCACTTTTTGGTAAAGGCTTGCATACAGGTCTCAGCCTGACGGTGACTTTCAATCCTGCACCAGAGAATTTTGGCTATAAAATTCAGCGTATTGACCTTGAAGGTCAGCCCATTATCGAGGCCATTGCTGAAAATGTTGTGGATACTTCTCGTGGTACTGTCATAGCAAAGGGCGATGCGCGTTGTAGCACCATCGAACATGGTATGGCTGCCTTATATGCCTTGGGAATCGACAACTGTCTTATTCAAGTCAATGGTCCTGAATTCCCTATATTGGATGGTAGTGCTAAGTATTATGTAGAAAATATAGAACGAGTAGGTGTTGAAGAACAGAACGCACTCAAAGATTGGTATGTAATCAAGAAGAAAATTGAATTTCGCGATGAAGAAACTGGTTCCTCTATTTTGATTTTGCCAGATGAGAAGTTCTCCATCACTACGATGATATCTTTCGAATCACAATTTATCAACAGCCAGTTTGCTACATTGGATGACCCCAATGATTTTGTTGAGGAAATTGCTTCAGCACGTACATTTGTCTTTGTCCGTGAAATCGAACCACTTCTCAAGGCTGGCCTTATTAAGGGTGGTGACTTGGAAAATGCGATTGTGATATATGAAAAGCAGATTTCTCAAGAAAGTCTTGACAGATTGGCTGACAATATGAAGGTGGAACGTCGAGACGCCACTAAGTTGGGCTATTTGAACGAACGTCCTTTGGTTTGGCGTAACGAACCTGCCCGCCATAAATTGTTGGACATCATCGGTGATATGGCTTTGATAGGTCGTCCTATAAAGGGAAGAATCATTGCCACTCGTCCGGGACATACCATCAATAATAAATTTGCTCGCCAGATGCGTCGCGAAATTCGTGCTCACGAGGTTCAAGCTCCACACTACGACCCATGTGATGAGCCACTAATGGATGTCAATCGTATTCGCGCACTTTTGCCCCATCGCTATCCGATGCAATTGGTGGATAAAGTTGTCGAATTAGGATCTAATTATGTTGTTGCAGTTAAGAATGTGACAGCTAATGAAGAGTTCTTCCAGGGACATTTCCCTCAGGAACCCGTGATGCCTGGTGTGCTTCAGGTCGAAGCAATGGCTCAGTCCGGCGGACTTTTAGTTTTAAATTCTGTTGAAGAACCTGAAAAGTGGAGTACTTATTTCTTACGTATCGACAATGTGAAGTTCCGTAAGAAGGTAGTTCCCGGTGATACTTTGATTTTCAAGGTAGAGCTTGTGACTCCGATTCGTCATGGCATTGCCACTATGCGTGGTTTTGCTTTTGTTGGTGAAACCGTTGTGACCGAGGCCACATTTACAGCCCAAATTGTAAAAAATAAATAGATTAATAATAATATACGGCGAGCACATTAGTTGTGGCTTGCCGTATAGTCCTAAAATAGGTACTTATAAATAGTTTATTATGAGCACAATCAGTCCTTTAGCATTTGTACACCCCGAAGCCGTAATTGGTGAGAATTGCGAAATCGGTCCGTTTTGTTATATTGATAAGAATGTCGTCATCGGTGATAACAATCGTTTGATGAATAGTGTCACCCTTTTGTATGGTGCACGTATGGGAAATGGAAATGTTATTTTCCCTGGAGCCGTTATCGGCGCTATTCCTCAAGATTTGAAATTCAAAGGTGAGGAGACAATAGCGGAAGTCGGGGACAACAATACCATTCGTGAGAATGTAACCATCAACCGTGGTACTGCTGCTAAAGGAAAAACCGTTGTGGGCAACAATAACTTGCTTATGGAAGGTATGCATGTCGCTCACGATGTTATCATGGGCAACGGCTGTATTGTTGGTAATTCCACCAAGTTGGCAGGTGAAGTTGTCGTGGATGATTTTGCTATTGTCAGTGCTTCAGTTTTGGTTCATCAGTTTTGCCACATAGGCAGTTATGTCATGGTTGGCGGCGGTACCCGTACCGGCCAGGATATTCCTCCATTTTGTATGGCAGCAAGAGAGCCTGTGGCTTTCTGCGGTTTGAATATTGTCGGATTGCGTCGTCGTGGTTTTTCCCGCGAACTGATAGACAACATCCACAATGCATATCGTATTTTGTATCAGCGTGGCAAATTGCGTGAAGAATGCTTGGCACAGATTCAAGAAGAAGTTCCGATGAGCAAGGAAATCGAATATATCATCGATTTTGTAAAGAACTCCACTCGAGGTATCATCAAAGAATCTGTATAAAATATTAAGAATAAGACCTTATAAAAAAGTCTCTAATTATGCTTTATAGAATTAAATTTATTTCAGACGAAGTTGACGGATTCGTTCGTGAAATCAAAATAGACAGTGATTCTACGTTTTTGGATTTGAATCGTGCCATCCTGAAGGCCTGCAATTATCCTGATGACCAAATGACTTCATTCTACGTTTGTAATGATGAATGGGAGCGCCAGGAGCAGATTACCCGAGAAGATATGGCAGAGCCCGGTCATGAAGACGAGGACTTGTATGTCATGGCAAGCACTCCTTTAGCTGATTTTATCGAGGAAGAAGAGCAGAAGTTAGAATTTGTTTTCGACCCATTTTCAGAGAGAACCTTCTACATGGATGTGAAGGAACTGATTCCTGGCGAGCATTTGTCTGAACCTGTCGTTTCTCGCAGTATCGGTGATGCTCCAGTTCAGATCCAGGATATGGATATGGCAGATCCTGCTTTGACAGGAAAGGGAGGAAGTATCTTCAGTGAAGAGGAAGAAGGCGAATTTTATGGTGACGGAGCTTTTAATAACGACGATTTGGATTTGGAAGGTTTCGAATTCAGTGAACAGGACAATTATTAATTGCTTTGAATAATCATTTATTTATATAAAGTGAAGACACTTTTAGTCATAATAGGACCAACAGGTGTTGGAAAAACGGAACTCAGTCTGCAAATGGCTGAGTTCTTTGGTACATGCATATTGAATGCCGATTCCCGTCAGTTGTACAGAGACATCCCCATTGGTACTGCTGCTCCCACACCCGCAGAGATGGCACGCGTCAAGCATTATTTTGTAGGTACGCTCGGACTCGAGGATTATTACAGTGCGGCGCAATACGAAAGTGAGGTGTTGGCGTTGACCGAAAAGTTATTTAAGGACCGCGATGTCGTGGTCATGTCGGGTGGTTCCATGATGTACATTGATGCTGTTTGTCAAGGTATAGATGATATTCCCACTGTGGATGAAGAAACGCGGCAACGGATGAAAGAGCGTTATGAAGCGGAAGGTTTGGAACCTCTCGCTGCAGAGTTGCGGTTGCTCGACCCCGAATATTATGCCCTTTGCGATGTGAAAAATCCGAAGCGCGTGGTACACGCTTTGGAAATCTGTTACATGACCGGAAAGACTTATACATCATTTCGTGTACGGAACAAGAAAGAACGCCCTTTCAACGTAATCAAAATCGGTTTGACTCGTGACCGTGAAGAACTCTATCATCGTATCAACCGGAGAGTAGACGTCATGGTCGATTCCGGTCTTTTGGAGGAAGCACAGCGCGTCTTGCCTTATCGTCACTGCAATTCATTGAATACAGTTGGGTATAAAGAATTGTTCAATTATTTTGACGGCGAATGGACGTTGGAGTTCGCATTAGATAAAATCCGCCGTAATTCCCGTGTTTATTCCCGTAAGCAGATGACCTGGTTCAAGAAGGACGATACAACCGCCTGGTTCCATCCCAGTCAGATAGAAGAAATCAAGGCGTACGTACTTTCTCGTTTGTAATCTGCGATAAAGAGAGAAGACAGGTCTTGTCGGTTTCCTGTCAGTTTTTTCTTTTATGGATTTCACTATCGTGTTGAGCACCTTTTCCTATTTTTGAAAATATCTCCTTATTTGACGCGTCAAATAGATATTCTTTCATTTTGTAACCAAAATTCTTTTCAGCAGTGCTCTGTAAGGAAAGAATTTTGGTTTATTTGTTCCCAATTCTAAACTATCGGCAATTTCTAAGATATTTTAATTCAAAGTGTAGAGTATGGAATAGCATATTTCTTAACTTTGCATTGTTATAAAATATATACGCATGAGTTGCAATAAAGATGAGATACGTAAGCGTATTCAAGCTTGTATTTCCTATCCCTTCAGACTGCTTCGTCGCTTTTGGCACTGGTATGTGAATTTGTATAAAGGTAGAAAGTGGTGGATAAAGTTGTCTGCCATTGTCGGTACCTTGGTCATCTTGGTACTGTTTTATATTTTTGCTGTGGTGGTCAATCTTTTCTGGTTGTTTGGTAAGTCCCCTTCGGCATACGACATCATGCATCCTGTCAATCCCGAAGCTTCCGAAATCTATACTTCCGATAGTGTTTTGATTGGTAAATATTTTGACCAAAATCGAACCTCCGTTCCCTACGATTCCATCGCTCCAATATTCATTCAAGCTCTCGTCGATACAGAAGACGAACGTTTTTACGACCATTGCGGTGTAGACTTCCAAGGACTTCTGGCAGCAGCGAAAGATGCCGCTCAGGGACGTGCGCGTGGTGCCTCCACGATCACCCAGCAATTGGTGAAGAACATGTTCCGCATTCGTACCCAGTACTCCACAGGTTTACTTGGCAAAGTTCCAGGTTTGGGCATATTCATCAAAAAGAGTAAGGAGATGATTATTGCCGTGGAATTGGAGATGTTGAACGAGAAGGAGGACATCCTCCGTATGTATGCCAATACGGTGGACTTCGGTTCCAATGCGTTTGGCATCAAAACTGCGTCAAAAACATATTTCAATACAACCCCTTCCCAGCTTAAGGTTGAAGAGGCGGCTGTCTTGGTCGGCTTGCTCAAAGCCACTTCCACCTATAATCCCCGCATCAATCCGAAGAATAGTCTTGCCCGGCGTAATGTCGTGCTGGACAATATGTGCCGTCACGGACATCTGACCCGTTCGGAATGCGATTCGCTCAAACAGTTACCCATCCGTTTGAAATATAATGTGGAGAGTGCCTATGACGGAAAAGCTTTGTATTTCCGTACCCCTTTGTTGGAATTCTTTAGAGAGAATTGTCCAGATTTGGACCCTTATACCGATGGCCTGAAAATCTATACCACATTGGACAGCCGGATGCAGAATTATGCAGAAGAAGCGGTCCAGGAACAGATGGGAGATCTTCAGGAAAAGTTTGACCAGCATTGGAGAGGAATCGGGGAGCCCTGGCGTGATTCACGGGGACAAATATTACCTGATTTCATTGAAAATATTGCTCGTAAAACTTCGGCGTATAAATATCTGGCTAAGGAATATGAGAATAATGAAGATTCCATCTTCTACTATCTCAACCAGCCGCATCCCGTAAAATTGTTCGACTATGAAGGTGGACACGAGGAAAATATCAGTACGATGGATTCCATACGTTATATGGTCCGTTTCTTGCATACAGGTTTTGTCGCTATGGAACCTCAGAACGGCTTCGTGAGAGCCTATGTGGGAGACATTGATTTCGATACTTGGAAGTATGACAAAGTTCAGGCGGTCCGACAGCCTGGTTCCACATTCAAAATGTTTGTTTATGCTGAAGCCATGGAGCAGGGCCTTACTCCGAGAGATACCCGTAAGGACAGCTACATTCGCATGGAAGTGTATGACAAGGAGAAGGATACGACCACTTATTGGCAGCCTCATAACGCCAATGGAGTCTTTACCAATGCCTTGCTCCCTTTGCGGTCTGCTTTTGCTGCCAGTGTGAATACCATCGCTGTCAATCTGGGACAAGAAGTAGGAGTGGGCAATGTCATCAAGCGTGCTCACGCCATGGGTGTCAAGTCGCCTCTTCAGGATATTCCGTCTTTGCCTTTGGGCGCTTGCGGGGTCAATCTGTTCGAAATGGTGAACGCTTATGCCTCCGTTGCCAATAATGGTGTCCATGTGGAACCCGTTCTTATTGAAAAGATTGTGGACCGCGAAGGAAACGTGGTCTATAAGGCCGAAAGGAAAGAATCGCGTGCCATGAGTGAGCGTTCAGCCTTTTATATGCAGAAGATGATGGAGGCTGGTGTGCGCGATGGAGGGGGTACCTCCCAAGTCTTGGGAAATCAGAAATATATGGGTAAGTTCAATGGCGATATCGATTACGGAGGTAAAACAGGAACTTCCAACAACCATTCCGATGCCTGGTTCATAGGTGCGACTCCCAACCTTGTTGGTGGAGCGTGGGTTGGTGGCGAATATCGTTGCATTCACTTCCGTAATGGTCGTTTAGGTCAAGGCAGTCATACGGCACTCCCGATATTTGGACTGTTTATGAAGAAGGTGTTGACTGATACGACTTTATCTGGCCGATATTTGTCATTGTACAAGAAACCTGCGGAAGACATCGATCCTTCCACATACGAGTATGTTTACACAGCTCCGGCAGATACGATTCCTAAATTGAATGTCGATTCATTGAATATTTCAGATATCATGACAGAGACCCAGGAGGGAACTGACGAAGATGTAGACGAAAATATGAACGATGATTTAAATCCCGATATGGACGGAGATAAGCGTGGGGAGCCAGACGCCGGCTTGCTGGAAGAGGCAGTTGCCAAATTGGGGGCAATTTAACGGAATCCCCACATTAGAAAGAACCCTTTAAAATAAAAACAGATATATGAAAGTAGCCGTAGTAGGAGGGGGAGCCGCAGGTTTCTTTTCTGCCATACATATTAAAAGAGCGCTGCCTTCCGCGGAAGTGGTTATCTTGGAACGAGCCCAGCGTTTTTTGGCAAAAGTCAAGGTCTCTGGTGGGGGACGTTGTAATTTAACCAATTCATTTGCTAAAGTATCAGATTTGTCCAAGGTTTATCCCCGCGGGCATCGTTTGATGAAGCGTTTGTTGCGTGAGTTCAGTCATGAAGACGTATACGACTGGTTCGAAAATGCAGGAGTTCCTTTGGTTACTCAAGAAGACGAATGTGTCTTTCCCCAGGCACAAGATTCGGAAGCTGTCATCCTCTGCCTCAAACGTCAGGCCCAGGCTGCCGGTGTGGTTTTAAGGACCGGAGCCGAAGTCCTGCAAATAACTCGTTCTACGGACGAATGCCTTTGTCTTTCGTTGGAAGGAGGAGAGACGGTCCGATATGATGCGGTCGTGCTGACGACAGGTGGCGCCCCTCATGGAGAAGGACATGCCTGGTTGTCTGCTTTAGGTCATCACATCGAGAAACCCTGTCCTTCCCTCTTTACCTTCAAAATCCAGGATAAGGCATTGACCGCCTTGATGGGCATTGTTGTAGAAAATGTCCAGACTTCTTTTGCTGGCACAAAAATGCGTGCAGAGGGTCCATTGCTGATTACCCATTGGGGGATGAGCGGTCCTGCCATCTTGAAATTGTCTTCTTTGGGCGCCCGCTTTTTATCAGAGAACGAATATCGGGCCCGTCTGTTGGTAGGCTGGGTCGGCGATACCTCTGTGGAAATGGTACAGAGCGACTTGCTCTCCATCGCAGGCAGTTCTCCCCGCAAACAGTTGAATTCTGTCCGTCCCTATGGTTTGCAACTGCGTTTGTGGGAATATCTGTTGACTCGTTGTGGTTTCGCCGTGGAACGTACGTGGGGAGAATTGGGAAAGAAAGGCATCAATCGTCTGGTGAATACACTTACGGCCGATAGTTACGAAGTGGCTGGCCGCGGCACCTACAAAGACGAATTTGTGACTTGTGGTGGAGTCAGTCTGGACTCAGTTTCCAACAAGACCCTGGAAAGCAAAGTCTGCCCGGGCTTATTCTTTGCCGGTGAGGTCCTGGATATAGACGCCATTACAGGTGGCTTTAATTTACAGGCTGCTTGGACAACGGGCTATGTGGCCGCCAACGGTGTTGTTGCCAGACTGCAAGCCTGATTACTTTTATATAAGTAATGGTAAAAAAATAACTTCATACAGTTTTAAAATATTTATCTTCCTTTC
>SAMEA104404103__coassemble_2440_pt1 | contig 9480 bp, 8 predicted proteins | sample SAMEA104404103__metabat2_high_PE_061 | metagenome-assembled genome bin SAMEA104404103 (sample SAMEA104404103) | Balaenoptera acutorostrata | reverse complement strand
AACGTACCACCACGATGGTACGAATATAGGACCACGTTGGAATTCCATTTATATCAGATAATCCGTCTACCTTACTAAGGAATTTAATAAAACACACGAAATCAACGGAATGACGTGGTACTCATATTGCCTGCTCCTTCATAGGCTCGCTATTCCATTGTACGGGCATTTTATCGGGTACAACGGTCTCTTTGAGATGTCATCAGTAAGAGCTAATCTCTCTCTATCGTGTTTTATCTGGAACTTGGGATGAATGGTTTCGTGTACCTGCATCACTCCCGAAACTTGAATGGTTCATTATTACTTTTGCCCTCATTTCTGTTCCAATTATCCCTTCCCGTATCTCATCCTTGAAGGTACAACCGATGTAAAATCAGACCGGATGATGGGATGTCTTAAGCAACGCCTGTATATTTTTGTTCATTGGATTTTTCACCCTGCTCTTGTAATGGTAATCTTCTTATCATCAGATTTACCACAGACGCAGTTGGTTGTCCAGGATTTTCAGAATAATTTGTGACCAACGATTCAGACATTACTAAATGACTGATTTATCGATTGAAATCACTTTATTCTTTCAGAAATCCTTATCTTTGTGGTATTCAAATTACGATAGAAACTAAAAGTTAGATTAAAATATGAGTGATTTCCCAAAATGGATGCTGGCACTGGCTGGTACCAATCTCATTCCTTTATTGATGTGTCCGCTATTTTTATTTGGTGAGTTCCATCCTTTCGGTACCAGTGAAATCAGTGCATTCAATTTTTTGTTGTATATCCTGACCAACTTGTTATGGGTGGTTCCTTTCTTGTTATTCTTCGTCAGTTTGCACTTGTACCGGCGTTGTTTTGAAAAACCAGGAATCGTTGTTGCCGTAGTCGGTTTGTTGCTGACATTGGTGGATATCTGGCTTTTGGTGAGTGCTTTCCAACTGAGTTAGTGCTTTTAATAAATTACGACTTCCTATCAGCAAAATAAAAATGGAGAAGAAATCCAACGATTTCTTCTCCATTTAATTATTTATGTAATCTATTATTGGTTGCCGGTTATTACTTGGTCAATGCCACTTCAATGTTGTTCTGAAGGATATCGTTGCCCGGATAGCCACCTTGGTTGACGTTGCTGAATGCCACGCTGCCGTCCTTGTTCAACAACATGTATGCAGGAATACCTGGCATACCCAACTGATTGCAAAGTTCGCTCCACTGTTCGTTAGTAAGGCGGTAGTGAGTACCGTGAATGCCCTTGATCATTGGTTCCCAATCCTTCAAAGGAGAAGTTTCACCTGTGATGTAAACAAATTCAACCCCCTTCTTTTGAAAATCAGGTTTGATTTTGTCCAACTGCTTCATGGCCATACGGCATGGACCGCACCAAGTAGCCCAAAAGTCAATCAATACAACTTTACCTTCATATTGTTTGGTGATAGCTGGTAAAATATCTGTACCTTTCAGGTTCTTGTCGATGGTTTTAACGACAGCAGTGTCAAATTTGGCTTCAGCTGTTACGTTAGCCTGTTCAGATTTTGTTTCTGTAGTTGTTTCTGTCTGCTTCTGAGTATCTTCAGCAGGAGTCTTGGCATTGTTCTTGTTTGCACATGCAAAACTGAAGCCCAGGAGGGCAGCAGCAAAGAGTAATGTAATTTTTTTCATATATTTGTAAAGTTGTTTTTATCTGCGCAAATATACTACTTTCCTTTTAACCGTCAAAAAAAGGAAGGTTTATTTAACCGTTTGCTAGCTTCCCAAGCCAATCTGTTGCAAAATTATAGATGTGATATATTTTTTTAGATGTTTCCCACATCGGTAGGAAGGGGAACGATACGTCTGCTTTTGTCTATGTCAAATAGAAAAAGCAGCACGATTGTTGAGGAACGTGCTGCTTCTGTATAACTGACTTAAATATGATTCATGTAGCGTGTACTACATTCGTTTGATCAATTCTCTGAAGATTTCTGCCATCAATGGTTGAACAGCGTCAGCTGCTTTTTGAACCTCTTCGTGGCTTACCTCTACAATTTTACCTTCTACACCCAAATCGGTGATGATGCTGATGCCGAAAGTCTTGATGCCACAATGGTGGGCAACGATCACTTCAGGTACGGTGCTCATACCCACTGCGTCACCACCAAGGATGCGGTACATCTTATATTCTGCCGGAGTCTCGAAGGTTGGACCCTGGGTTGCGATGTATACACCTTCTACGGTGCGAATGCCCTTTTCTTTAGCAATTTCGCGAGCAAGATTGAGCAAATGCTTGTCGTAGGCCTCGCTCATATCCGGGAATCGTGGACCAGTAGGGAAGTTCGGACCATGCAATGGATGTTCCGGCATGAAATTAATGTGGTCGGTAATCAACATGATATCTCCGATTTCGAAATCGGGATTCATACCGCCTGCAGCATTGCTGACAAACAAAGTCTTGATGCCCAATTCGTACATCACGCGTACCGGGAAGGTAACCTCTTTCATTGAATAACCCTCATAATAATGGAAGCGGCCTTCGAGAGCCATCACTTCCTTACCACCCAGACGGCCGAAGATGAGACGGCCATGATGGCCCTCTACTGTGCTGACTGGAAAGTTAGGGATATCTTTGTAAGGGAATGCTTCGATGACTTCAATTTCTGAAGCCAGACGGCCCAAACCTGTACCGAGTACGATGGCCGTTTCTGGTCTTACGGAAGTGTGTTCCTTAATCCAGTTTGCTGTTTCTTGTATTTTCTGTAACATAATTCAATATAGTTTGGTTGAACTTTTCTGCTTGGTTGTTGATAAATCTGACTTCGACGGGTTGTACCAGCAAACGCTTTTTCAGTGTTTCAGGCAACTGGTAGCTTGAAAGCCGGGCCGCGTCCTTTTCGGTTGTCACCACCCAGTCGTAGGCTTTTGCTTCCTGACCTAGTTTCTCAATTTCTTCGTCGCTGAAATTGTGGTGGTCGGGGAATGCTGCCAATTTTAAAGTCTGGCAATGGGGTTGTAGGTAGTTTATCAGACTCTTGGGCTGGGCAATTCCGCAAAGCAGGAGGATACGGGAAGAACTGAGGTCTTCGTATGGCTGGTCTTCCGCATGTTCTCTTTGCTCAAACGGGTAAAGCTTGCCGTAGTCAAAGTAGGTGAAATATACGGTTTGCCAGGGTCGAGGCTGCAAGAATGCAGTCATCTCCTGTTGTAAAATCCCGGATATTCCCTTTGGACATTTGGTCACTAGGATGATGTCGGCACGCTTCGCACCGTTTTTGAATTCACGGAGGCGGCCGGCCGGCATGACCTGGTCATGATAGTAAGGACGTGAAAAGTCGGTCAGAAGGATGGACAAACCTGGTTTTACATAACGGTGCTGGTATGCGTCGTCAAGTATGATTACTTCGGGATGAATGGTCTCTCTTAACCGGTGGATGCCGGTGACACGTTTCTCACAAACACAGACGTCCACATTGGGGAATTTCTTTTGTACCTGCCAGGGTTCATCTCCAACCTGGTATGGCTGGCTGCCTCGGGCTGTCTGGTAACCTTTTGACTTTCTGCCGTAGCCTCTCGACAACATGGCACATTTGTAGCCTTGCTTCGTGAGCAGTCTCAGCAGATATTCTGAATGAGGAGTCTTCCCAGTTCCCCCGACCGCAATATTTCCTACTGATATTACCGGCAGGTCAAATTTTTCTTGAGTCAGATGGCCATGGTCAAAGAGCCAGTTGCGGAAAGCCATGACACCACCGTATATCCAAGAAAGTGGTAAGAATATTTTCATGAGAACCAAGGTGTAGAGAAGAAATTATCCCTATCCGATATCCATCGGGTTAGGAATAATTTCTGTAGGTTTACTTTTTATTATTTCAAGTTGGGAATGTATGGCATGCGTGCCTGCAGGCAATCCTTACCTTCGATATTCTGGACGAAGAGCAAAGGTTCATAATAAACTCCCAAAACTGTGCTTACCTTGTTTTCCAAATAATTGGACTGGGTAGTGGCTTGAAGCTGTTCTATCCAGGTAAGTTGGGTAGGGGAACTGATGACGCTGTATTCTTCCAGATTAGCCAGACGGGCAGCTTCGGCAATGGCATCGTCAAGTGTGCCCAGCTTGTCGACCAACTTGATGTTCAGTGCCTGGCGTCCTGTCCATACACGGCCTTGTGCGATGCTGTCTACCTGTTCCACACTCATGTTACGGCCTTTTGCCACTCTGTTCAAGAACAAATCGTAGCCACGGTTGACGTAACTCTGCATGGCAGCACTTTCACCTGCATTAAATCCACGGGCCATAGAGCCAAAGTCAGAGGATTCGTTAGTCTTGACGACATCGAAGTGCAAGCCTATTTTCTGTGTGAGCAATCCACTGACGTCAGGAATCATACCGAAGATACCGATGCTGCCTGTCAATGTGGTTGGTTCTGCAACAATATAGTTGGCTCCGCAGGACATGTAATAACCACCCGATGCGGCCATACCGCCCATAGAGACCACCACAGGTTTCTTTTCTTTGAGCAACTGGATGGCGCGCCACATCTGTTCGGAAGCATAAGCGCTGCCGCCACCGGAGTTGATACGCAAAACCACTGCTTTGATGGATTCGTCGTTCATGAGACGGTCCAGGTCGTTGACCACCTTCGGACCTACAATTTGATTGCTGCCGCTGAAACTTCCTGCAGCTTCACCGCCGACGATGTCACCGAAGGCATAGTATACGGCAATGTTCTCGCCGTCTCCCATTTCGTCCAACGTAGCCAATGTGTTAGGATTTACGAGATTGACAGTTTCTTGTGAAGCAAGGCTGCGCAATTCGTCACGAACGCCGTCGATATATAACGTCGTATCCACCAACTTCATCTGTACATATTCACTCGCGTCTTTGAAAGTCGAGTAATGGTCGGCATAACTGTTGAGCGTGTCAACTGATAATTTTCTAGATGCGGAAACATCCTTGCATACCGTGCTCCAAATATCGCTGACAAATGATTTTACTTGTTCACGGTTGGCATCACTCATCTCAGTATTGATGAAAGGTTCTACCGCACTCTTGTAAGTTCCCACTTTGAAAACTTGCATTTTGACACCAATCTTATCCAAAACTTCTTTGAAGAAGATGGGCTGTGAAGCGATGCCGTGCCAGTCGAGCATACCTGAAGGGTTGATCATTACCTTGTCTGCCACGCTGGCTACATAATAAGAACCCTGGGTATAATTCTCACCGTAGGCAAGAATGAATTTGCCACTTTCCTTGAAGTCCACCAATGCTTTGCGGATTTCTTCCAAGGAAGCGAAATCTGCGGCAATCATGCCGCCTTCTATGTAGATGCCCGAAATCTTATCGTTGTTTTTTGCTACACGGATAGCCTTCAGGATGTTTTCCAAACTTGCTTCCTGAATACTGCTTCCGCTCAGAAATTCTGCAAGAGGATTTTCAGTGGTTCGTTCAGAAATCTGACCGTTCAGATTTAAATGTAATACAGATCCTTCGCTGACTGTAGCCTTTTCACTGCCTGCAGAGAGCATGGCGACAAGCATGACGATGCCCATAATCGTGGAAAACATCGAGACGATGAAGGTTCCGACGATGACAGCTGCTACTTGTTTAAAAAATTCTTTCATAATTAAGTTCTTATAGTTATAAATAGTCAGCAGGTGCCTTTTTATTTTTTACAAATATGATTTTGATAAAGATTTGTTGAAAATATTTGGATGACCTGCTTTCCGAATTAAATGTCCAAGGTGACTTCCACAGGGCAGTGGTCTGAGCCAAACACTTCGTTGTGGATGCAGGCACCAGTGAGCTGTTCGCTCAATCGTTTGGAAGCTAAAAAATAATCAATACGCCAGCCTGCGTTCTTTTCGCGAGCTTTGAAGCGGTAGGACCACCAAGAGTAGGCGCCTTCGAGTTCGGGATAGAAATGGCGGAAGGTATCTACAAAGCCGGCTTCCAACAATTTCCCGAATTTTTCTCGTTCCTCGTCGGTGAAACCTGCGTTCTTACGGTTGCTTTTTGGATTCTTCAAGTCGATTTCCTTATGAGCTACATTCAAGTCGCCACAGACAAGTACCGGTTTCTGACTATCCAACTTTTGCAGATAGGCTCTGAAATCATCGTCCCAGGTCATTCGGTAGTCAAGTCGCCGCAATTCGTCTTGTGAGTTAGGGGTGTACACGGTAACTAAAAAGAATTTATCGAATTCGAGGGTGATGACGCGTCCTTCGTGGTCGTGTTCGTCAATGCCGAGGCCATAGGTGACGTTGATTGGATGTTTGCGTGTAAAGATGGCTGTCCCTGAATATCCTTTTTTGTCAGCATAATTCCAATAGCTTTCGTATCCTTCGAAAGCCAGGTCCAGTTGGCCAGCCTGCATCTTGGTTTCCTGCAAGCAGAACATATCTGCATCCAGGGTAGCAAACGATTCACGAAAACCTTTATCGCAACAAGCTCTGATGCCGTTGACGTTCCAAGATATTAATTTCATTGTAACAATTTTTTTGGTAAATAATTGATATGACTTTTATCAGTCCACTGAAAAGGAAGAGGGGGCGGTGGTGATATATTGCCATCGTCCCGCCATACCGATTGGTAAGGCCGGAGCCAGGCCGGCTGTACGGGGGTGAACAATAAAATAATGAACAATAAAACAAATTGAAGGATATATAGAACAGCTTTCCGCTATTTCTTATCACTTTCTTTCGCTCTTTCGTGTTCAAGCACCAGCCTTGTAGCTCTTTTCAGTGCTTTTCAATGAACAAATATAAGCAACATACTTCGATAAAGCAAGGTTGTTACATATTTTTTTCTTAACTTTGACGCACAGTAAACCAGCCGTTATGTATTTCCCTTGTTGGCAGTGGAGTGCTCCCTTTCAGTAAGGAAAGTAAAACCGGCAATAAAATCGGACTAAGACTCAGACCTATGAAATTTTATATAGCTACATTATCTTTACTCTTTACCCTGACCGCATCTTTGTTTGCACAGCCACAGCTGAAATTGTCGGCAATGCGATATGATTATGGATCCATCATTTGGAAACAGCCAGCAAAGACTTCTTTTCAAATCACCAATTCGGGTAGTTCGGATCTTATCATAGAGAATGTACATCCTGATTGTGGTTGTACTCAGGTGGATTGGACGCGGGGTGCCATTCGTCCGGGAGCTACCGGTACCATTGAAGTTACTTTTGACGCTGAAATGTTAGGACGGTTTCAAAAGCAACTGGCAGTGACCACCAATGAAAGCACTGTGCCTTTCTATCTGACACTCTCGGGAGATGTCGTAATCGAGAAGAAGGATTTCTCAAAAGAATATGCCTACCATATTGGTGATATCTATTTGGATATGGATAATGTTGAATTTGATGATGTACGTAAGGGAGATATGCCTTTCCGTACCATCACGGTGTTCAATGCCGGGCGTCAGTCCTACACTCCCAAAATGATGCACCTCCCCAAGTATCTTACGCTTGAGAGTGATCCTGAGGTCATTCGTCCGGGGCGTAAGGGATATTTGAACTTGATTTTGAATAGCGAACTGTTGCACAATATGGGATTGTCCCAGACCAATATTTATCTGAGCCGTTTTCCAGGCGACCGTATCAGTCCGGAAAATGAAATTTTATGTTCGGCAACCCTTCTCCCAGAAATTGATATGACAGAGGAGGAGATGGCGAATGCTCCCGTAGCTTATGTAGAGACTACTGATTTGGATTTGGGAAGTTTCAACGGTAAGTCCAAACTTAAAGCCAAACTTGATTTGGTGAACAAGGGGAAGACCAATTTGAAAATACGTGCCCTTCAGGTATACAATCCAGGTATTGATGCCAGCATTGGTAAAAGTAACCTCAAACCTGGTGAAAAGACTACCCTGAAAGTGAGAGTCCATGCGGATCGTCATCATTTCAAAGGTCGTTGTCGTGTACTTCTTATCACAAACGATCCTAAGAATGCGAAGCTAACTATTGATATAAAAGTAAAAAAGTAAGCTAAAGTTTCTTTATATAAAAAGAAACACTTATCTTTGCAGCGCAAAATCGGAAAGTAGCGCAGTTGGTAGCGCACTACGTTCGGGACGTAGGGGTCGGGCGTTCGAGTCGCCTCTTTCCGACAAAATATGCGGAAACGTTGATTTTATCGATGTTTTCGCATTTTTGTTTTTATTTGGGACAAACGGGGGCCGCCTATATTTCTAATTAGGAATCAGTAACAAATCCGGCAGCGTCTTGCCTTTCTTCATTATATATTGGGACTTGTACCCGAAGGAGGGTTACAAAGTCAATTCCCCGCCCTTTTTCTGATTTATCTTTTCCTTAAGTAATATGGTGAGAGAAAGGAGGAAAAATATTTTAAAACTGTATGAAGTTATTTTTTTACCATTACTAAAGGTTTATCTTGGTTGTGTCTATACCTTTACGAAAGATGGCTTTCTTCCTCATTTAAAACTCTATTTCTTTCTTCTGGGGTATTGCTTTTATAGAAACAGCTGGTGATTTTTTTGTGAACTTTTCAAATTATTGTAATTTTGCTTACAAAATAAAATCTAATATGTTTGCAATTACACTCAATGCTATTGCCGTTATTATAGGCAGTGCAATAGGGGCTTTGGCCCGTAAAGGAATTAGGGAGAAATATATTCATGTTTTGAATACAGCTATGGGGCTGGCCGCTTTGGCTTTGGGTCTGAACGTAGCGATGACCAATATGCAGAAAACAGAATATCCGGTTTTGTTTATTTTCTGTTTGTCGTTTGGTGGTTTGTTAGGCACCGTCCTGCGTCTTGACCAACACATGGATAATGCCACCTCACGTTTGTCGAAAGGTTCCAATCTTTCTGAGGGCATCACCACAGCCGTGTTGCTTTGTTGCGTTGGTACTTTGGCCATCATGGGGCCAGTGAACAGTGCGCTTTATGGAGACGACACTTTCCTTATGACTCTGGCGACCATGAATCTCGTGACCATGATTGTTATTGCTTCTTCTTACGGTTTTGCCACTGCGCTGACCGCTATTATTGTGTTTATCTGGATGAGCTTGATTTATCTGATAGCGAAAATTTCCAAGAGTTTCATTTCTGAAGAATTAATAACAGAAATCTCCATTGTGGGAGGTATTTTGATTGCGGCATCCGGTTTGGGCGTTCTGCATATTAAAGATTGCAAGACCATCAATTTGTTACCGGCATTAATTATGCCCATTCTCTTTTTTATGATTAAAGCCATCTTTCCATTTTGATTTGCTGCCTATGGCAGTGCTTCAAATATAATTACTGAGAAATATAAAGCACAGTACAGCCCGGAACAAATAGCATTTCGTTCCGGGCTGTTCGGTGTTTAAGTCTGAGATATTTTCAATTGGTAGGAAACGTGTCGTACCGTTCGTTTTAACAAATCTGCGGGACGTTTACTGGAAACGTTTGTTTAGCTTAGTTATGGTGAAATAATAAGTTCGGCAATTTTATGTTCGAATCTTGCGTCTGATGGGAAGTTAGGAGAAAGGAGTGTAGCGGGCTAC
>SAMEA104404103__coassemble_2400_pt1 | contig 9626 bp, 7 predicted proteins | sample SAMEA104404103__metabat2_high_PE_061 | metagenome-assembled genome bin SAMEA104404103 (sample SAMEA104404103) | Balaenoptera acutorostrata | reverse complement strand
AAATATAAGAACAAATCTCTAAACCACAACTAAATATAGTCGTCAATCGTATCATTTACGAAATCCAGGAAGGGTTTCATGACACGGAACTGTGCGGCAGCCTGCTCCACCCAGTCTTCCTGGAAGAAGAAGGCGTCGGACACCACGTGCATGACGGCATAGTTCTTGGGCCGCAAATATTGGGGGTAAGCGAAATCGCGTGGAAAACCGGCGGGCATCGTCTTCAGATGCTCGTCGCCGATGACGGGGAAAAGTGTGCGGAAGTCGGGGGCCTCGACGATTTCGCGGAATTCGTCCACCTGCTCCATGATATGGGTGCGCACGGCTTTCAATATGGGGGAGTCGAGACAATAGGCTCCGCCGCCAATCATACAGGCGCCGGGTTGCAAATGGAGATAATATCCGCCATGAGGCGACTTTTTGCCACGGGGATTCATGTAACTGCCGAAATGGCGTTTGTAGGGGGCTTTGTCCAAAGAAAAGCGGGTATCGCGGTAGAAGCGGTAAAGGGTGGACTTGACCGTGACGGCAGACATAGCAGGGTCGAAACGGGCAATGGCGGCAATCATCTTTTCCACCATCTTCTCGAACTCTGCATGTGCGGCATCATATCGGTCACGGTGTTCGTGAAACCACTCCCGCTGGTTGTTCTTCGTTATATCTGTCAGGAACTGTAAAATTTTTCCTGCGGGCAGACTCTCGTCATATCCGGACGAGGGCTGACCGGTAAGCAAGTCATTCTCCATAACGCATGATTTATGTGTGAAGCGGATACCCCCGCGACGGGGATATCCGCCTTTCTATTAGTATTGGTCCCAGTGCTGCCCGAGGGTCCGTACTTCCTTAACGGTCGCGCCAGAAAGACGGCACAAAGGGTAACAGCAGAGAGAAGATTTCCAGACGTCCTGCCAGCATCAGGAAGGAATTGAGCCATAGCACCGTATCGGGAAGTTCTGCCCACGAGTCAACCGGACAGGTCTCCCAGCCGAGCGAAGGTCCGGCATTGCTGAAGGCCGACACGCACATGCTCACGGAGTCGAGGAACGGCATGCCGTTGCAAACCATGATGAAGGTTCCCAAAGCCATCAGAATGAAGAAGGCTACGAAAAAGGCGAAGATGGTCTGGCCTACGGTGCCGGACAAAGAGTGGTGATTGAGTTTGATAGGAATCACAGCACGGGGATGGAGGATGTGGCGGAACTCGTTGACCACATATTTGTATGCGGTCAGGACGCGGACACACTTCACACCACCGCTGGTGGAACCCGCACAGGCTCCAGTGAAGGTGACAAAGACAATCAGGAAACCGATGGTCGGATGCCACTCCATGAAGTTGGCCGTGGTGAATCCGGTAGTGGTCTGCAGGGATATCGTGTGGAAGGCGGCTCGCCGGAAGGCTTCTTCCAACGGGTAGTCGTGCACGAAATAGAGCATGCCGGTGGCGTATACGATGACGAAGGCGGCGATAGCGACGAAGCAGCGGAACTCGCTGTCGTGGAACACATCGTACCAGCGGTGCTTGATCAGCAGGAGATAGAGCAGGGTGAAATTGATACCTCCCATGAACATGAAGAACAGGATGATGTACTCAATGGTCGGCGACTGGAAATAGGCGATGCTGTCCTGATGGGTGGAAAAGCCACCGGTGGAAATTGTGGACATGCCATGGTTCACAGCGTCGAAGAGTCCCATGCCGCCCAGATAGAGGGCGCAGGTACAGGAGAGAGTGAGGAAAAGATAGATGCTCCACAGCCAGCGCGCAGTGGTGCTGATGCGGGGATGCATCTTTCCCGTTTTCAGTCCAGTAGCTTCCGCCGAAAAGAGTTTCAAATCGCCGGCGCCCATCTGAGGCAGCACGGCAATGGTAAAGAAGACAATACCCATACCTCCGAACCAGTGCATCAGACTGCGCCAGAAGAGGATGGAATGAGGCAGGTGGTCGACGTCGGTCATAATGGTCGCACCGGTGGTGCTGAATCCCGACATGCTCTCAAAGAAAGCGGCCGCCACATTGGGCGCATGCCCTCCGATAAGGAAGGGAAGCATGCCCACTAGGGAAAATACAATCCAGGTCATTGAGACGATGAGATAACCGTCGCGGCGGCCCATACGGTTCTCCGCGTTCTTGCCCATCAGTTTCAACACCAGTCCGACCACGAAGGTCACGATTGCGGGTAAACCGAAAGTGCAGATATCGTTCTCGTTGTAAACGAATCCGACGCCCATACATACCAGCAAAAGCAACACTTCCAGCATCAGCAAGGTGCCTATTACCTTATATATGATTTTTCTATTTACCATTCTTCTATTTAAAATACTTTTCCAAACGGCTTACGGCATTTTCCAGACAAAAAGCGACGACGGTGTCGCCGGGTTGGATACGGGTACCACCATTGATCAGGCAACCCTCTCCGTCGCGCACCAAACCACCCAGAGTGACGGTGGAAGGCAGTTTCAAATCCTTCACACAGCATTTGGTCACCTTGGAACCCTCGGTGACAACAAATTCGGCAACGTCTGCATTGGAAACTAAAAGTTTCTTCATAGTGGTCACGTCAGCCTTCAGCATCATCTGATAGATGTGGCTGGCTGCAAAATTCTTCTTATTGATGATGTAACCGATGTCGAGATGCTCGGCAATCTTGATATAATCGGTGTTCTCTATCATCGCCACGGTCTTGCTGACTCCCGCGCGCTTCGCGCTCAGACAAGCCAGGATGTTGGCTTCCGAATTTTCGGACAAGGCGGCGAAAGCGTCGGCACGGCCGAGTCCCTCATCAGTCAGCAGGTCGGAATCGGGACCGCTGCTGTTGAATACCATCACATTGCGCTTGTCTATCAGTTCGTTGAGTTCGTTACAACGACGCACGTCCGATTCGAAGATCTTCGCCGTCATGTAGTCGGGCATATTCTTCACAGCATGCACGGCGGTGTCGCTGCCGCCCATGATGTAGACAGTCTTCACGTCTGGATAACCGCCCTTTCCGGACATCTCGCGGATGGCGGGGACATATTCGGGAATCGTCATGAAATAAACAAGGTCGCCGTCTTTCAGCACGTCGTTACCATGAAGGATCAGGGTATCGTCCTCACGCTTCACCGCCACAATATGGCAGGGGGCTGTCGGAGGGAAGATGTCTTTCAACTCTTGTCCCAGGATGTGGGCGGTCTTTCTTATTTTCACACCCAGCAAAATCAGTTTTCCGTCCTTGATTTCCAACCATTGGCGTACCCAGCTATGCTTGATATTGTGCATAATCTCTTTTCCCGCCAACACTTCCGGGTAAATCACAGAACCGATACCTACCGACTTGAAAAACTCACGGTTTTCGGGTAAGGTATATTCATAGTTGTCAATTCGCGCAACGGTCTTCTTGGCACCCAGTTTTGAAGCCAGCATACAACAGGTCATGTTGTGCGCTTCGTCTGGAGTGACCCCGATAAACAAATCCGCGCTTCCTACATCAGCATCTCTCAACGCAGATATGGAAGATGGGGAGGCTACAACTGTAAGCAAATCAAAATTAGAACTTAACTCGGCCATTTTAGCTTCATCTTCATCCATCACGGTGATATCGTGACGCTCCCTTGATAAAAGTTTAGCTAAATGTTTACCTACTGCACCGGCACCGGCAATAATTATTTTCATGCCAACATTTATTTGTTACTGTAACTCTAACTGAAAAGAAACAAGGGCGACATACAATCCGTCACCCCCGTTCTTCTTTGTTCTCAAAATTGTCTGTGTTTGCAAGCAATCGGATGGATCCGGCATTTTCTCCGAAACGTTTTCCGATGGTATTCTCCTGAGGCTAAGTCACTTGTCGTACTAATCGGCCGCCCTACAAGGAAGGAATACACTGTCGGAAAATACGATAGGAACCGGTAATAAATCCATACGTTACCTATCGATGCGATTACTTGCGGATGGCTTTCAAGATGCCTTCCTTGTCCAGGCCGTTTAAATGATAGAGTTCATCGGGTTTTCCGTGCTCGATAAACTTATCCGGCCATCCCAAACGATCTACCTGGATGTGAATGTCGTGGTCTGCATAGTATTCCAATACTGCAGAACCAACGCCACCCTGTCGTACTCCATCCTCGATGGTAATGATGCGTTTGAATTTCTTTGCGATATCATTGAGCATCGCTTCGTCCAATGGCTTCAAAAAACGTAAATCGTAATGAGCCACGCTCAGCTTGCCTTCTTTTTCTATTTCTTCGATGGCATCGGCTGCCATGTTGCCTATCGGGCCAAACGAAAGAATGGCCAGGTCGCTGCCTTCTTTGAGACAACGGGCGCGTCCTACCTCGACTTCCTCCAGCGGGCACTGCCAGTCGAGCAGACGGCCGCAGCCACGGGGGTAACGGATAACGAAGGTGCCTTTGCCCGGCAGTTGTGCGGTATACATCAGTCTGCGCAGCTCGTGCTCGTCATAAGGCGAGGAGATGATCAGATTGGGCACCGGACGCAGGGCGGCCAGATCGAACATGCCATGATGGGTGGGTCCGTCTTCTCCGACAACGCCGGCTCTGTCGAGACAGATGACGACGGGAAGATTGAGCAACGCCGCATCGTGGATGATGTTGTCGTAGGCGCGCTGTGAGAAGGAGGAATAGATGTTGCAGAAAGGCTGGAGGCCTTCCTTGGCCATACCGGCGGAGAAGGTCATCGCATGTCCTTCGGCAATGCCGACGTCGAATACACGGTCGGGCATCTCCTTCATCATCAGATTCATGGAGCAACCGGTCGGCATGGCCGGCGTCACTCCCATGATATTCGGATTTTCCTTGGCGAGTTCTATCAGCGTCTCACCGAAGACTTCCTGGAAACGGGGCGGACGCAGTTTGTGGTCGATGATGCGCACGCCGTTCTCTTTGTCAAACTTACCCGGAGCATGCCACTCGGTAGCAGCCTTTTCGGCAGGACGGAAGCCCTTGCCCTTGGTGGTATGGATATGGAGGAGCTTCGGGCCCTTCATATCTTTGATTTCACGGAACACGCGTACTAATTCCTTGACATCGTGACCGTTGGTAGGACCAAAATAACGGATGTTCATCCCTTCGAATACGTTCTGCTGATTGGCCAACAACGCTTTGAGAGAGTTGTTGAAGCGCAAGATGGACCGGCGGCGGCTGTCGTTGAGCCATCCCCATGACGAAAGTTTACGGGCTATCTTAAACCGCACACGGTTGTAGCAGGTGCTGGTATGCAGATTGAGCAGATACTCGCGCATACCGCCGACACTCTTGTCGATGCTCATATTGTTGTCGTTGAGGACAATGAGCAGGTTGTTCGGGGTGTCTGAAGCATTGTTCAGCCCTTCGTAAGCCAGACCGCCGCTCATGGCGCCGTCACCGATAACCGCCACCACGTGGCGCTTGTCGTTGCCGGAATGAACTGCAGCCACCGACATACCCAATGCTGCGGAAATAGAGTTGCTGGCATGCCCGCAAACGAAAGTGTCGTACTCACTTTCTTCTGGCGAAGGGAAGGGTTTGATTCCTCCTAATTTTCTATTTGTTGAAAAATTGTCACGTCGCCCTGTCAATATCTTATGTCCATATGCCTGATGTCCGACATCCCACACGAGTCGGTCGTAAGGGGTGTTGAATACATAATGAAGTGCTACGGTAAGCTCAACAGTTCCCAAGCTGGATGCAAAATGTCCAGGATTCTCTGCCAGGACATCGATAATGTATCCGCGCAATTCTTCACAAACCACCGGCAATTCATCCACCGACAACTTACGCAAATCGTCGGGGGAATCCAAATGAAACAAATATTTATATTTTTCTTTTCCCATAACAAATAGATACGCGCTAACCTTGGATAGGGATTTTTCCAAAGGTCTTAGATTAAGGTACATTTGAAAAAACCCGTTTAACGCATTGTATCATGCAAAAGTAACATTTTCCAACGAAATTAATACTCTTTTTTACTTTAAAAAACAAATTTAGACTTGCTTCCCTGGATGCTATTAAGCATAAAAGAATGGGGAGGGCATGGAGGACACAGCCTTTCGTCCGCTTCCCGACCACTCCTATTATATATTAAGAGGGCGGAATTTGAGGGCGGACGGGGACGCTCTCCTGTCTTTCAACGGAATTTACGGAGAGAGATTTTCAAACAAGAAAAACATCGGAACGGAATCTGTGGAGGATGCGTCAGATGTGAATTATGACGCTGAATCAGCATAGATAAGGTGAATAAATCACCGGCGAATAGGTATTACGAACTCTTATCACGAACTCTTATCACGAACTCCATAGCGGATCCATATCACAAGCGCAAGTTTCCCCTCATTATATATATAGACGGACAGCAAAGGCACGCCGCCGGACAAACCTTGCACTGCTTCGGGCGGCAGATAAAACGGTTTCGGTTCTGAACTCCCCGGGATAGGATACTCAGAAAAGACGAATGAATACGGAGAGGACGTAGGGGGTGGATACATCCGACCCGCCGGCCAGCATCCATTGAAAACGCAGATTTTTTGCGGCATGATATATCATGGCCGAACCGGGTGCGCAATTATTTTTGGTCGCTTCACGGAGTTAATACGCGTTTCTAGCCAGCGGACATGAAATTTCATGTCCCTATTTCGTGTGATTTGCCACGCTCCGCAGGATAGGATACCGGAAAAGTCCTCAGTTTTACGTCAAACAGGACACCCTATAAAACTATTTTAAGTCAGCCGTCAGCATGAATATTCGAAAAAAGTCGATCATAAAAACAAAATATAAAAGCAATTTTACTTAATATTGCATTTCAAAACATCCGTCCTATGAAAAAATTAACTTCCCTTTTGCTCTTCTTCTGCCTTTTCTGTATCCAACAACTGCAAGCTTTTGTTCCACCTGCCGACACGATACCTTTCGAAATCCGGGCAGACCACCGCATTTATGTAACCGTATGCCTCAACGGAGACACTTCCTCCCCGCTGACCTTCCTTTTTGATACGGGGGCAACAGACATTGTGCTCAACGCCTCACTGCCGGAGGTGCTCCAAAAGGCAAAATTCACAGAGACAATTTCGAACCATGGGGCGACTTCCACGGAGGTCATTCCTGCCACCCGCCCGGATCAGCGCCTGCAGATGGGACGTAGTTCGGTCGACAGTCTGCGCTTCATTGCCATCCCCTACCCGCCCACAGCCTGGGACGGCGTTTTGGGACTCTCTTTTATGAAACACTTTGACGTCGCCATCAATTACGACCGGAAGGAAATCTACTTGTATCCTTTGGGCGGGGCACCCATAGAAAAGCACCCGGGATGGACTTTCACTTACCGGGCGGGCGTGCCGATTTTGGAGGTCGAAGTTACCATCAACAAGAAGCAATATCCCTTGCAGGTGGAACTGGACAGCGGTTCCGACCGCGTACTGGACATCAATACGCCCTTCGTCCATGCCCACCAACTGAGGGGCACCTTGCCCGTCTTCGCCATCTCCACCATCTCGGGCACCAGCAACCAGCAGGGCCGACTGGAGAATGTCTGCTTTGACGAAGTCCGGATCGGCGACACTGTCTTTCCTTTACTCCCCGGCGCTTTCTCGACCTTGACGCAGGGACTGCAGGCCACAGCTGAGTGGGACGGCGTCATCGGCAACCAACTGCTGCAGCGTTTCAACCAAATTTGGGATTTTGCCAACAGACGGGTATACCTGACGGTCAACCACCGTTTTTACACGCCTTTCTACGATTTTCTGATTGCCCGGTAAAACCAATCGGAGGAGGGCGGACAAAACGGAAGACTTAAATAAAATGACCATTTTCCAGTCCGACGGCGGGACCGAATACAGCTCCTTGTCCACACCAGCAGGCGGTTTCAAATGTTAAAATCCCTCCAAAGTGGATTTGGGAAATTGTTTGTTTTGTATTATCTTTGTAGTAGAAAGAGGAAGAGAGAAGTTCAGTCGGATTTCTCTCTTTTTTTATGCCATTTTCCGGTTATTTTTGTCCTATTTTCTCATTTTTACAAGGCAGATAGATAAAAATACTTCCTATATATTTTAATTTTTCTCAGACCTAGTAAAATTTTCATCGGACCTGGGGGGATATAGGGAGGGATTCACGAAGGATAGACTTAGGAGAAATCGCCTCGCAAGTTAATATTTTATAAATAATCTTATTTTCATGGGAGCGGGCTGCCCACCCAATTCATAAAAAAATCCGGCAGAGAGACACACAAATTCGCAGGATTTGCCCAAGCGGAAGAAAGAGGTAGTCAAAAAGGAAGTTGAAGACAGGAAAAGAAAAAGAAAGGTGGAAAAAATAGAATAGTAAAAGAAATTAGGAGTCTTTTATATCATTCATAATCAAGTAGATATAAATTCAACAATCTCATATTTCTTCTTAAGAAAGAGTACCCGTCAGCGCAAAAGTAGTTATTTTATTTTTCATAACAAACAATTTAATTAAAAAATTAAAAATGAAGGCGGATATTGGACATCAACTATTTAATAATTCTTTAAATCCCTGGGAATCGGTTCAAAATCCAAATACATATAGGAACAGATATTAGATAACCTTAGCAGGTATTTTGAAACGTCTTTCCAAAAAAATATCAAATTGGCAAATTTTCGGAACTCAACAGGAGCTAACTTCATGATAATCAAACAAAAACGGTGGGGTACTCTTTCTTAAGAAGAGATAGCACCCTTTTTCCCATAAATTCAAGTACCAAATACGACGATTATCATGAAATAAACAACCAATAGAACACAATTTATACTTAGTAATGGTAAAAAAATAACTTCATACAGTTTTAAAATATTTATCTTCCTTTCTCTCACCATTACTTAACAGAACATACGGTCACCTACTCCCACACAGTTTCTACCGCATACTTCCTTGTCCTCATCTATTTAAGAAAACGACCACACAACTTTCATTCTATATTTTATCAGAATACACATGAGAAAAAAAATTGACCAACTAATTCTAATCAACGCTTTTTGGATACTCGTCATATTCCTATATATCATGACGTTTAACGTTATACTGGTTTTATTCAACCTTATCGGCTCCGGCCTCACCATTATATATGAAATCCGCCTCTTTCAAGAAGTTCAAGGAGTATTGAACAATAAGGAGCGGGAAAGAATGGAAAATCGAATCAAATACAGCATCATTCTATCAGCCACAATCACCTTGGCTGCTTTAGCGTACCTCTATCGTATTCTATAAATTGGTATGTAAGAAGTCCGAACCTGTACTTTGCAGACAGAAACGTTAAAGCAGCTGCATGAACGTGTTGCTTGTTCCAATGCTATGCAGATTGCATCAAATTATTCCATTGACGACAACCTTTCCAAATTGAATGCAATCCTTAAAGTTGAAAGAGTAGCTCATAAAACTATAATTATTACCATTTCATAGTATCGGGCAGGCAACACTTCTTTTTAATCACACAAGAAACAGACTTCAGCAGACACCGCGTTGCCAAACGTTATTTTGGGAGTTCTTCTGGTTTTTGGAAAACGAAAACAACGACTGCCCGTCAGCACAGACGGGCAGTCGTTGTTATTTTAAAGATAAATTGAATTTCGACTACTTAGTAATGGTAAAATAATAAGTTCGGCAATTTTTTGTTCGAATCTTGCGTCTGATGGGAAGTTAGG
>SAMEA104404103__coassemble_2387_pt1 | contig 9675 bp, 8 predicted proteins | sample SAMEA104404103__metabat2_high_PE_061 | metagenome-assembled genome bin SAMEA104404103 (sample SAMEA104404103) | Balaenoptera acutorostrata | reverse complement strand
CGGCACCTAGCTAAAACTAGACGGCACCTAGGAAAAATATACGGCATATAACAAAAACTCTCGGATATAAATTCTCCCATCCCCATTATACATACAATATACATGAGTTTGCACTTTGTCTTTCACACCTTCACATCCTCCTATCCTTCTAAAATTCAATAGATTCCGGTGAAGGTGGCACTTTCACATCTCTTTCACATCACCTTCACACCGTCGTTTCAAATACGATCCCAATCAAAATGCGTAGAAATTGAGAATTGCCACTTTCACAAAAAACAATTTGGGATATCACAAAAAACAATTAACATAAAAATACAATTCTGGAAGATCTGCTTCCCAAAGAATGATGAAAGAGGAATCACGTTTGTGAAAGAGAGGTGAAAGAGCCACCTTCACACATAAGCAATTCAACACCAACAAGATATAGGGCATGTGAAGGTGTGAAGGTAAAAAGAGGGAAAACTTTTTCGGAGGAGATTTCTGCCTAAATTCACGATTTTTACGCATTACATAACTTTGTTCAAAATTCAGAAGTGGTGTATTCACACGGGGAAACAGGGATTGGCTATTTCCCAAAGTTCGAAAAAGGGAAAAGGCATACAAAATCTGCAGAAAAGCAAACTTTCTCTTGGAAAGAGAGAGAGCCGTTTTGGAACAGACAGGAGAATTTTAAATTAACCAACCGATAACATCAATCTTCCGTTTCCTTTTGTTGAACAGTCTCTACTGCTTCGATATTCCGCATCAATCCTTCATATTTTGCCCGTTTCACCGCACTACCCTTGAAAAGTTTGCGATATTCCTCAACAGACAAATGTTTCCAATCTTCCGGTTTCATCGCTAAAAGTGCCTCGGAAGGTTGGAATTCTGGAATTTGTGTCGGCACCGCTTGGATATTATGCGGGCAGACTTCGGTGCACCGGTCACACCCATAGATGACTTCTCCCATCTTTGCTCCCGTTCCATCGGGCAAATCGCCCCGTTTTTCAATCGTCAGATAAGAAAGACAAAGACGGGCGTCAAGTCCGCGCTCCAAACTAAGGGCACCGGTAGGACAGGCGTTCACACAACGCTGACAATGCAGGCAAGCCTTAGAAAACGAACCGAGGGGCAGTTCATAGCAAGGAGCTTCCACATAACCTTCCACAGGGATGGTGAGAACAAGTTCACCCAAGAAAAAGTAAGTTCCGGCATGAGGAATAATTAGCTGCGTATGCCGGCCCAGACTTCCCAAACCGCAACGCCAGGCCCAATAATGCTCGTCAACAGGGGCTGTGTCGACAAAAGCACGCCCATCAACGTTAGGCGTCAGCCCCAAGGCAGTCATCAATGCAAGCAGCCGGGCTTTCATGACGTCATGGTAGTCCTTTCCCAAAGCATAACGTGCCAAACGGTAAGTGCCCTGGGGAAACTCATGAGACGGACAATAATTCAACGCCAACGAGACTACCGTCTGTGCACCTTCGACCAACAATCTGGGATCACGGCGTTTTTCCTCATTGCGTTCCAAATAGTCCATTTCACCGTGACATCCCTGCCTCAGCCATTGTTCCCGCTGTTGAATTCTCCATTCGGCCAAGGGAGCTGCAGGAGCCGCGCCACAAGCAGAAAAGCCGAGGCGCTGTGCCTCGGCTTTTATCTGTTCTAGTGTCAATGGATCTTTCACGGCTATTTTATCTAAATTTCTTGGACATTCTGGCAGACAAATGATTTGAGAAAGACCAGCCTTCCCTAGGAGCTTGTATCAGCAGAAATGTCCGCTTCATTTTATAGTCTAAAAAGAATCAGTCGCTCCTCGGAATCTCTAATTGGCAATGGGCATCACCTGAATTTCCTCCAAGGCCTTCTTCACAATGTCGCTGCGCTGATTGATAAATTGGAAATATTCCGAACGGTCCCATACATTGTAAGCGACCAAAGCTTTTAACATGAAACGCAGATCCTTCAACGTCTCAATTTTATCCGTTTCATCCTTCGGCTCTATTTTTTTCTCTTTGGCCCGCGCGATGACATCATCAATCAAACTTTGAGGAACCTCATATTTTTTCATGTAATCCTTAAAGTCAGGATAAGCCTTCTGCAATTTTTTACGGTTATCGTCGACAAACTTCAAGGTAGCTTCATTGATAATGTTATTACGGCTGATGGCACGATAATAAGGAGCGTATTGGGTTGTGTCAAGCGGAACGAAAATATCCGGCATGATACCTCCTCCTCCATAGACCGTACGTCCCTTTACCAAAGTCTGGTACACCTTTGTGCTATCCAGATGAATGCTGTCCACAGACATCAGTTCGCCGTGATTCAGACGGTTAAGCACATCCTTCTGATATTCTTTGAAATTTCCTTTTTCATAAGGTTTCTGGATACAACGTCCAGAAGGTGTATAGTAATGAGAAACCGTCAAACGGATCATGGAACCATCAGGCAAATCAATAGGACGTTGCACAAGGCCCTTGCCAAAGGTACGACGGCCAACGATGGTACCACGGTCGTGGTCTTGAATAGCGCCGCTGACAATTTCGGCAGCCGAAGCGGTATATTCATCTACAAGGACAACGAGACGGCCCTTTTCGAAGAGACCACCGCCTGTTGCCGTCAGGGTCTGGCGAGGAGCGGCACGGCCATCGGTATAAACAACCAAATCGCCGGATTTCAAGAATTCACTCGCCACTTCATTGGCAGCTCCAAGATAGCCGCCTCCATTCATCTGCAAGTCGAATATCAATGCTTCCATGCCCTGTGCTTTCAAATCGGAGATGGCCTTGTGGACTTCCTTGCCGGAAGTAGCGCCAAAACGGTCGAGATGGATATAGCCTACCTTCGGAGCAATCATGTAAACTGCATCAATGGTATTGACTGGGATTTTATCGCGTACCACATTGAATACCAGTTCATCCTTTACTCCATGGCGCACGATAGTCAGTTTCACCTTGGAGTCTTTCGGACCACGAAGTTTCTTCATGATGCTGTCACGTGACATCTTCACACCGGCAATGGGTTCGCCGTCAACTTTGACAATACGGTCACCAGCAACGATACCGGCACGTTCGCTCGGACCTTTCGCGGTAGGTTGGATTACCACCAAGGTATCATCCAATACATTGAACTGCACGCCGATACCTTCGAAGTTACCTTCCAAAGGCTCGTTCATTTTTTTGGTTTCTTCTGGATTGCTATACGTAGAGTGCGGGTCCAGTTTCTCTAAAATACCATTGATGGCATCTTCCACCAACTTTTTCTGATCCACGCTGTCTACATAAAGACTAGTGATGGCCAACTGCGCGATCTGCAATTTACGCACTTGCTCCACATCTATGTCAAAATCGCCTTTTTTCTGCGCGCTCATGGGTAAGAGCAAGGCAAACAGGCAGATTAAGGAAACTATCTTTCTCATCATGATGTCTTTGTCTTAGTATTTGTTTCTGATAGGTTTATTCGGTCTTTGGAAGGAAGTCGGTCACATCTTTTCCGAAAGCAATCAATTCACGTACCACACTCGAAGAGATACTGGAATAATGCGGCTCGGTAAAGAGCAATACGGTTTCTACCCCCGAAAGACGGTTATTCATATTGGCTATATCACGTTCATACTCGAAGTCCTTCACTGAACGGAGTCCGCGCAAGATGAAATGTGCTCCCTCGCGCTGCGCCAAATCGACGGTCAAATCGTTATAACTGACCACGCGCACCCGTGGTTCATTCTTATAATATTCGCTGATAGCGCGTACACGTTCCTCGTGCGTATACAAGGAGCGTTTGTTGTCATTCACACCCACACCGATGACAATCTCATCGAACATCGGCAGTCCACGGGTCACGATGCTGGCATGACCGATAGTAAAAGGGTCGAATGAACCGGGAAATATCGCCACCTTTCGTTCTTTCTTTTCTTTTTCTGCTTCCATTATTCTTTCTTATTGTGCCACAAAGACTTTTGTCAGACTATTAAGGGCTTCATTACTATAAATAACCGACTTCATGGGCTGGCATACTCTAATATTGCAAACTTAGATTCCTCACCTTCCCTTTTCAAATTCAGTCTTTAAAACTTCTCTTCCTCTTCTTCTGCAAGATCCTCTTCGACCACCAAGTTATCAATAATGAAGTTCTGGCGCTCCATGGTGTTTTTGCCCATGTAGTACTCCAACAACTCCTTCACCTGGTCACTTTTATGAAGAGTCACCTGTTCAAGACGGATTTCGGAACCGATGAAATGGCGGAATTCATCTGGCGAGATTTCACCCAAACCTTTAAATCGTGTAATTTCCGGATTGGGAGAAAGTTTCTCAATAGCCGCCTGGCGTTCGTCCTCCGAATAACAATAAATAGTCTCAAATTCTGAGCGTTCCGAATTCTTTGTTTTCTTCAAAATAGCAGCTCCCGCACTCTTATCATTCACCGAAGTGCTGGCTTTCGCCGTTTTAGCGCCTTTCTCCTTCTTTTTCTTATTGCGGACACGGAACAAAGGCGTCTGCAGGATATAGACATGTCCCTTCTTGATCAATTCCGGGAAAAACTGCAAGAAAAAAGTAATCATCAGCAAACGGATATGCATACCATCGACATCGGCATCGGTAGCCACAATGACTTTGTTGTAACGCAAGCCATCCAAGCCATCCTCGATATTCAGTGCCGCCTGCAAAAGATTGAATTCCTCATTCTCATAAACGACTTTTTTGGTCAGACCATAGCAGTTCAACGGTTTACCGCGAAGGGAGAACACTGCCTGAGTGTTCACATCACGACTCTTTGTGATAGAACCGCTCGCTGAGTCACCCTCGGTGATAAAAATAGAAGAATCGAAACGGATATCATTATCGTCGTCATTACCGCGCTTGCTCTTTGGCGCCGCATCATTCAGATGGACACGGCAATCGCAAAGTTTGCGGTTATGGAGGTTGGCTTTCTTCGCACGTTCGCGGGCAAGTTTGGTAACACCGGCAATGGCCTTACGCTCTTTTTCACTTTCCTGAATCTTCTGTTGGATGACATCCGCTACGTCCAGATTCTTATGCAGATAGTTGTCTACATTTTCCTTGACAAAATCACCGACAAACTTGTTGACGCTGACTCCGGACAAAGGGAACGGATCACCATGCATATCCTTGTCGGGTGCCATCGTCAAAGAGCCTAACTTAATTTTGGTCTGACTCTCGAACAAAGGTTCGATGACACGAATCGCAATAGCGGCAACCAAACCGTTACGCACATCCTGCACATCAAAATTTTTACCGAAATATTCCTTGATGGTACGAGCGATATGCTCCTTGAAAGCGCTCTGATGGGTACCCCCCTGAGTGGTGTGCTGACCATTGACAAAGGAATAATACTCCTCGCCGTACTGGGAAGTATGGGTAAAGGCAATATCTATATTCTCATCCTTGATGTGAATGATTGGATACAAACCCGGCGCCGTCATGTTGTCGTTCAACAAATCCTCCAATCCATTACGGCTGAGAATACGGCGGCCGTTGTGAAAAATCGCTAACCCCGTATTCAGATAAGTATAATTACGGAGCATATTTTCCACAAACTCATTGCGGAACTTATAACCAGTAAACAAATCGGGATCGGGAGAAAAGAATATATAAGTACCATTCTCCTCCTCCGAAGGCATCTCTTTGTCACTGATGAGTTTGCCACAGTCAAATATAGCCTCGTGCATTAATCCGTCACGGTAACTGCGGGCAACAAACTTGCGGCTCAAGGCATTCACAGCCTTCAGACCGACACCATTCATACCTACAGAAGCAGTAAACACAGCAGTATCGTATTTACCACCGGTATTGAGCTTGGATACAGCATCCACCAATTTTCCCAAAGGGATACCACGACCATAGTCACGTACCTCGGCAGTGCCTTCTTCCGTGATGTTCACTTCAATGCGCTTACCAAAACCTTCGTTGAATTCGTCAATACTATTATCTATCGTTTCCTTGAGCAACACGTAAATACCATCCTCAGCATGCGAGCCATCCCCCAAACGACCAATGTACATACCCGGTCGGCGGCGAATATGTTCCACGCCCTCCAAGGTACGGATATTGTCTTCGGTGTAGGCCGTCTTCCGCGGTTTTTTCTCTACGTCAGACTGGAAATCGATATTTCCTTCGTTACTCAATAATGTGTCTTGCTCACTCATATATTTAATCGGGATTTTTTATTCTTAGCATTCGCCAATCATTACCTGCCGCGCCACGCTCCTTCTCCGCTACTTAGATAGAAGTTACGAAACAGCGGCGGCGCTTGTGCTGTTCAGTCTTGAAGTATTGCCACTGACTCTGAACTTTTTCGTTGAGTTCCAGTTCCGGATTGCTTTCCGCATATTCAAAGCCCATTTCCTGATATACCGGAATCAAGTCGGTAAACAGCAGAGCGTTGACGCCCTTGCTTTGGAAATCAGGCCGTACGCCGACCAGAAGAAGGTCGAGCACTTTGGGACGTTTCCATTTCAAAGCCTTCAAGAGATGGTACCAACCCAATGGGAACAATTTGCCCTTGGCACGCTGAAGCGCCTCGGACATAGACGGCATGGAAATCCCCACAGCCACAAGTTCGTTGTCCTCATTTTCTACAACGGTGACCATACGGAGATCCAATACAGGAATGTATGACTTTACATATTCGTCAATCTGGCGGTCGGTCATTTTGGAGAAACCGAACAGAGGCGCATAGGCTTCGTTGATCAATTCAAAAATTTTGCGACCCACACCAGAAGCGATGACTTCTTTCTTATCGGTATACTTGCGGATATGCAAGTTATATTTGCGCTGGATGATATCAGAAATGCGTTTATGTTTTTCCGGAATAGCTTCAGGAATATAAATTTTCATTTCCACCCAATCGGCAACCTTACCAAATCCCAGTTTTTCCATGTGCTGGGGATAGTAAGGATAGTTATAAATGGTAGCCATTGTCGAAAGTTGGTCAAAACCTTCTATCAACATGCCTTCCGGGTCCAAATCGGTAAATCCCAGCGGACCTTCAATTTCGACCATACCTTTCGCCTTACCCCATGCCTTCACGGTATCAATCAGAGCACGGCTCACCTCTATATCATCGATAAAGTCGATCCATCCGAATCGCACCACTCTTCGATTCCAGGTTTCGTTGGCGCGATGATTGATGATCGCAGCCACACGTCCTACAATTTTACCATCCCGCCATGCAAGGAAGCATTCTGCTTCACAGAATTCAAACGCCGGATTTTTCTCCTTTGAAAAGGTATTGAGTGCATCAAAATACAAATCGGGCACTGAATAAGGATTATCCTTATAAAATTCATAATTGAATCTGATGAACTTCTTTAGTTCTCCGCGGGTAGTTACTTTCTTAATTTCGACTGACATAATAGTCGTATTCTTTGAATTAGCTTAAACAAATTTAAACAAAACAGTTAGTTTGCAAAGGTACATATTTTTTTTGATAGGTATCAGGTAAAAAAGAAAAACCGCCAAAGGGCGCCTTCAAGAGGAAGCGGAAAGGGAATTCGATGGCAGATGATGTCCGCTGACTGCCCAGCCTATCTGATACACAACATAAAGAAAACAGGTTCTGCCGTGGGATGTTACATTATCTCAATTGTCCCCCTCTTTGAAACACGGAACGGGTAATTCCCCGACAAGAAGACAAAGGCTCACAAACAGAAAGAAGTTGAAAAAGAAAAAGCACCTGTCTACAGACAAAAGACTGATTCCCGGAAAACCAGGAACCAGTCTTTTTATTCTCTCCTATATTAATTATAAATATTCCTCACCAAGTTTCATCTGAGTTTCGTCTGCCAGACGACGAATCAGTGCCGGGTCGTCATTCGGACAAATCACCAGCATGTTATCTTTCTGAGCGACCAGATAACCGTCCAAGCCCTTGATGACGGCTCCCATCTCCTTGGGAAGACTGACCATCGTATTGCTGGTACCAGAGAACAACACCTTGTCTGAACCAACATGGCTGTTGCCGTCCACATCTTTGTGACATACGGCGTGCAATTCGGACCAGCAGCCGACATCCGCCCACCCGAAGCGACACTCCTTCACATACACGTGGTCGCATTCTTCCAATAGTTGCAAATCGATGGCACGGTTACCACTGGATGGATAATATTTCTGCACCAATTCCATTTCCGTTTTCCTATCCAGAACACCATTGGACAACTGAGTGCAATGGGCCATCAACGGAGATGCCTTCTCACAATTGTTCAACATAGACTTTGGTCCCCACAGAAACAAGCCCGTATTCCAAAGGAATTCACCACTTTCAACAAAGAGATTGGCAAAGTCCAATTCAGGTTTCTCCGAAAAGGATTTCACTCGGAACAGTCCGGGATAAGATACAGCTGCTCCCATCTGGATATAACCATAGGCAGTATTCGGTGTTGTCGGGCGAACTCCCATGGCCAAAAATTCTTCATGATCCTTGACATAATCCAGGGCACTGAGCACGTCCTCCTCAAATACATCTGTATTTATAATGTACTGGTCGGAAGGAGTAGACACCACACATGCCTCCGGATTACGCTGAGCAATATGGAAAGCGCCCCATACGGCAGCAGGAAAAGTGGACAACTGCACCGGTTCCGGAAGAATATTCTCTTCGGGAAGTTCAGGCAATTGTTCTTGCACCATCTGTTTATAATCCTGGAATGTGGATACAAAAATATTCTCCTTGGAGATGAAACGGGAAAAACGATCGTAGGTCATCTGCAGCAACGTACGTCCGGCCCCGAAGAAATCAATGAACTGTTTTGGTAAGCTCTTACGGCTGGTAGGCCACAAGCGGCGTCCCTCGCCACCTGCTAAGATCAGACAATATTTATTGTGTTTTACCATAATCGTAGGTTTATTAATACGTATTGCTAAGATAACGATAAAATCCCGTATTTAGTCTTTTCGAATCGCTAAAGAACAAAAAAAAACGCATTTTTTTCATTTTTTTTTTGCAGTTTTCAAAAAAAGCAATATCTTTGCAACGCAATTCGGAACAAGAATTGTAAACCAATGCCCAGATGGCGGAATCGGTAGACGCGCTGGTCTCAAACACCAGTAGGTTCACCCCTGTGCCGGTTCGACCCCGGCTCTGGGTACAAAAGGAGAAAGTTCAAAACTTTCTCCTTTTTTGTTTTTCTATGCAGACTATAAACCGGACTGAGGCTCAGTCGATACATCGGCAAAAATACAGGGACAGTTCCCCAACCAGGTGGCATTTTTTCTTTTCCCCTTTATTGATTTTCTTTCACACCCCAAGGCAATAGGATTCCCCTTCCCCATTGTCATTCATGAACACCAAATATAATTGGGAACCGAAACAAAACCAAATGAAGCCTTGGATGTTGTCGTTTTTTAAAGCTAAACCGAGTCTAAAAGTGAAAAGATCCAGATGGAATCTATATTCGGAAAGTGAATCGGACAATCTGCAGCATCTTTGTCTTGGATTGAGACAGAAGCAACGGGTCCACTCAAACAAAAACTTTTTAAAGCTGCATTTGTCACAAGAGTACATTACAAAGAGACATGAAGCAGGATAAACCATACTTGTAAAACCTGCATCTACAAGCAAATTCGACAAAAAACACCTTAGTAATGGTAAAAAAATAACTTCATACAGTTTTAAAATATTTATCTTCCTTTCTCTCGCCATTTTTTATCCGCCTCTTGTTCTGCTTGGAAGCGCGTC
>SAMEA104404103__coassemble_2157_pt1 | contig 10531 bp, 9 predicted proteins | sample SAMEA104404103__metabat2_high_PE_061 | metagenome-assembled genome bin SAMEA104404103 (sample SAMEA104404103) | Balaenoptera acutorostrata | reverse complement strand
CGTCGTGATTTATTAAAATCGCGTCGTGATTTATTGTTTTATCTGCTTGAAAATAAAAATCTTCTAGCTATTTTTCTGTCTTAGTACCTTCGTAAATAAATTATTGAAGAAGGTTTGCTGTATCGAGAACGTCCAAAGACTTTTATAAGATGCTGACTGGCAAAGAATTGAAGTTTCTCACTATCCATCTAGGGGTAAAACACTATTCACAATCAACAGCTTTGATTCCTAATATGGCCGTATACTGGCCTACCAAAGGTAATTTATAGCACATTATCTCCGTTATTTTGTATAGAATAAAAAAGCGAGTCTGATTTTATCTGTCAGACTCGCTTTATAATGGAGGATTTTATATTTTTATTTGTGCATTTCTACAATTTTTGTAGCAGGTTGTTCACGATTACGGCGTTCTGTTTCCTTTACTACTGACTCTGCCAATTTCAAGAAAGCACTGCTGATGATTGTGTCGTCCTTTACTGCGGCAGGTTCACCTTCGTCACCGCTCTCGCAGATGCTCTGTACGATAGGAATCTGGCCTAATAAAGGAACTTCCATTTCTTCAGCCAAACGTTTTACACCTTCTTTTCCGAACAAGTAATATTTGTTCTCGGGTAATTCTGCTGGAGTGAACCAAGCCATATTCTCAATCAAACCAAGGATTGGCACATTTACCTTATCGTTCCGATACATGTCGATACCCTTGCGCGCATCGGCCAAGGCCACGTTCTGAGGGGTAGATACAATGACAGCACCTGTAATTGCCAAGTTCTGAAGTAAGGTCAAGTGAATGTCACTAGTTCCAGGAGGGGTATCCAAGACGAAATAATCCAACTCGCCCCATTCTGTATCTGCAATCAGTTGTTTTAAGGCATTGCAAGCCATACCTCCACGCCAGAGAGTTGCAGTGTCAGGGTCGACAAAGAAACCGATAGAAAGAATTTTAACACCATATTTTTCTGCTGGAATCAGCATCTGGCGGCCATCTTTCATTTCTGCAAATATTCTTTCTGCTTCAAGGTGAAACATTTTAGGCATTGACGGACCAAAAATATCGGTATCCAGCAATCCCACCTTGTAGCCCAACTTAGCCAAAGAAACGGCCAGATTGGCAGCTACAGTACTTTTACCAACTCCACCTTTTCCAGAACTTACAGCGATGACGTTCTTCACTTGTGGAAGCATTTTGCCTGGTTCCGGGCGCATTGCTTGAACAGTTTTGATTTTGATGTTGACATTGACATCTTTGTCTACATATGTGTGGATGGCTGTTTCTGCAGCCTTGACTACTGACTTCAAAAATGGGTCTGTAGACTTTTCAAAAATTAATGAGAAAGTGACGTTCATACCGTCAATACGGAGGTCGTCTTCCATCATCTCTGCTTCGATCAAGTTCTTTCCTGTACCAGGATAACGCACGGTCTCTAATGCGTCAGTGATCAATTTAGGATAAATCTGTATCATATATTTATTGTCTATGTGGAACTCTGGAATAAAAGGATGATTCCAGGGTCTCGTTGGTTAATTATTTACTCTTCTCGAGTCCTGAACGTTTGGAACGGTTGTAGCTTCTATAGTCATCCAATTCTATTTCTACATCCGGTTCTATCAGTTCACCTTCTTGTGGCAGATGGAATTTCACATATTTGATGTTCAACCCACGTTCCAGCCATTGTTGTTCGTAGTAAGTCTGAATCCCCAAGATATTTTTGACTTCCATATCCTGCTCAGCCTCCAAGGTGTGATATAAATCGGCTGTTTTGAATTCAACGGGCAGGTGGTTGGCCTCAATCATATAATTGGTATAGGTAAAGAGGAAATTAGAGTCCGTCTTCACATGTACCAGACCATTGTCTTGTAGAAAGTTGCGATAACGATTCAAGAAAAAGGTGGAAGTGAGTCGCTTCGTTACTTTTTTCATTTGTGGATCTGAGAATGTCAGCCAAATCTCTGCCACTTCTCCTGGAGCGAAGAAACGTTGGATGAATTCTATGTTTGTTCGGAGAAAGGCCACATTTTTCATGCCCGCTTTCAAAGATTCTGTAGCTCCGGCCCACATACGAGCTCCCTTGATGTCGACACCAATGAAGTTCTTGTCGGGGAACATACGTCCTAAACCTACTGTATATTCGCCACGGCCGCAGCCCAATTCGAGAACAATCGGGTGATCGTTATGGAAAAAATTTTCGTGCCAATGGCCTTTCATTTCGAAGTTGCACTCTTCCAAAGCTGAGAAAGGGGCCTCGAAAACATGTGGGTAGGACGCCATATCGGCGAACTTGGAAAGTTTATTCTTGCTCATGATCTAAAATTTTCTTTACGTCTTTTTCTACTTTCAACAGCCGGGTCTTGCAGTATTTCAAGAGTTCTTGGGCTTCTTTCAGTTTATTACTTAATTGGTCAATTTCAAGATTGCCTTGTTCGAAACCTGCAACAATCTCTTCCAGTTGCTGCATGGCGGCTTCGTATGTAAGTTCGTCTTTTTTCATGAAGAATTGAAATTTTATTCAACAATACTTTCAATGGTGCCCTTGGCGGCCCGTGTTGTCAGGCGGTCACCACTTTTTAGTTTTGAAGTATCTTTGACAGCCTTTCCGTTATGGTAGGTAATACTGAATCCCATTTGCAAGATGCGTTCTGGTCCGGCCATCGCCAAATTCTTTTCAATGAAATTCAGCCGCATTTGTTCTTGGGAAAGTATCTTTCCTGTATTTGTCTTTATCTTTTGTGGTATTTGGTCGAGCCAGAAATGTTGCTGTTGTAGATATTCTCTGGTTTTCATTTCGATACGTGCGGCCATTCGTAGGAGATATTCCCGTTCGTTGGCTGTATATTGGGCTGCAGCTGTTTGAAAACGGCGGGCTTTCTGTTCAAAACGGTTTTGCTCCCATTCCAACCGCCTGCTCACACTTGATAAAAGTCGGTCTTCCAAATTGCAAACTTCTTCGACCTCATCGCGTTGTCGCTCTATGAGATAAGCCGCCACCGCAGTAGGCGTCTTCAATCGTGTGTGGGCAACCATGTCTATGACCGTGTCATCGCGCTCATGTCCGATACCACTCAATACCGGCAACGGAAATTGAGCGACGTTTGCTGCCAAAAGATAGGTGTCGAATCCATTCAAATCGCTGACAGCTCCGCCACCTCGGATTATGACTACCGCGTCCCAACGCTCTTGTTCGGCTGCAATCTGATCCAAAGCAGCAATCACACTTTCCTCAACTTTGTCTCCCTGCATGGTCGCCGGGAAAAGCCGGGTTTCAAACAGGTAGGGGGTATTTTCCAGCTGATTGCAGAAGTCGCCGTAACCGGCTGCTGTATTGCTGGAAATCACAGCTATACGGGATAGTGGGCGGGGAAGCGGCAATTCTTTGTTTAAAGTAAGAACACCATCGGCCTCCAGCTGCTCCAAAATTTCCTTTCTGCGTTGTGCTATATCCCCCAAGGTATAGGTCGGGTCGATATCTGTGACAGTGAGCGAATAACCGTATAGTTCGTGAAAACTGACTTGAACGGCGACTAATACCTTCAATCCCGGAGCCAGTCTTTGCCCTGTCTCGTGCTCGAAATTGCGGGATAGCAGATTATAGGTGCCGCGCCAGATATTTCCTCTCGCTTTGGCTATCAATGCGTTGCTGTGTGGATTCTTCTCTACGAATTCTACGTAGCAATGTCCGTTGGAAGCAACACGCACTTCGCTCAGTTCGGCAGTTATCCAAAACTCCTGGCTCAGTGTGTTTTCCAGTGTTCCCCGCACCAAATTATTGAGTTCGTAGAGAGAAAGAGTTTGCATTTGTTATCGATTTAAAATTTCGTAAGCTTTCCACATATCAGGAATGCCATAACCGAAGATATTGTTTGGGTATTTCACATTGTCACCAGACTGATGTACTGCTTGGATAATCTCCTCAGGCGTTGATTTGGGAAATGCCTGCAATAAGCAAGTGACGGCTCCGCATAAAATCGGGGCAGAAAAACTCGTTCCGCTGGCTGTTGACACATTTCCGCAGCAATCGAGTACTGCGGAGTATTCACCTTGAGCCATGACATCCGGTTTGATCCGTCCGTCTGCTGTATTACCAATGGAGGAAAATTCTGTGTTGATACCGTTTGCCTTCACAGCTCCGACGGAAAGTATGTTTTTGGCATCGGCGGGAAAACCGATTTTTTTCCATGCATTGTCTCCCTCGTTACCGGCACTGTTGATCACTAGAATACCGCGGCTCGCAGCCAGAGAAGCCGAGCGGCTGTTCAAGGCAGTCTCACCATCGAGTTCATGGTATTTGTGAGTAGCCGACGGGTCATCGAATTTATAATAGCCCAAAGAACTGGTGATGACGTCGACTCCCAAACTGTCCGCATATTCCACAGCTGCACACCAGTTATCTTCCTCAATCATGTTCTCCGAATAGTTGTCCTCACTGATTAAAAGATAGAAAGAGGCATTGGGAGCAGTTCCGACCAGACACTTTGGAAGATTGGCGGCAATGCAGGAAAGAACCTGGGTGCCGTGCTGCTGGGTTTCTTCGTAAACACTTCTTTCTGGAGTTACAAAGTTACGCGTTCCCAGAACTTTGCAATTTTTCAAGCCTTCGATGCAATCTGCATTGTAGAAGCCGCCGTCGATAATGGCGATGGTCATATTATCTCCCTTGTAGCCTTCTTGGTGCAGTTTGTTGACATTCAACATGGACACCTGACGGTAAGCTTTGCCATACACATTAGTCATGGTGTCGCGTTGGTTGCTGACTATCTGTAACCGGTCTACTGGAGGGTATACCAGCAGACTATCCTGGCTTTCCCATACCTTTCGTACGTCTTTTATGAAATTAACCTCACTCAATTCTTTGATGCTCGAAGTGTCGCGGACTTCGACGACCGCCGTATTATTCCATTTGCTGACATTCTGCACCTTGAAATGATGGTCGTTCAGATATTCCACATAAAGAGGAGTGACCGGCAGGTCGTGCTGGTCTACCTTTATCTTATATTTTTTTCGTCGTTCCAAAGACTTCTCAGAAAGAAAGGCTTCGGGGCGTTTCAGAGAATAAGTATTATGCTTTTTGTCCGTGAAATAAACACGATACTTATAAGTCTTCTCAGGCTTCACAAATGTGGGTCGTTTGTATACCTGTGCCCATGCGCTTGAAAAAACGAAAAGCATAAGAAAAGGTAGTATATTCTTCATGTCTATTAATGATTCTTCTTATTCCTATATATATTATATGTGTGCCTCTTGTTCCAAGTAAGCACCGATACCTTTTTGACTACTGATGACTGCACCAGCTACAAGACGTTTGCCGATATAGAAAACAGCACTTTGTCCCGGGGTTACCGCACTGACATTTTCTCTGGTGTGAATGAGGAGACGTCCGTCTTCCAGACGTTCGGCAGTACAAGCCATTGGCTGGCTGTGATAGCGGATACGTACGGTCAGTTCGCTTGAGTTGAAAAACTCTTCTTCGTCCACAATATGATCTGTATCTGCAAAAAACACGTTGGTCAGCAATTCGTCTTCGTTACCAAGAACCACAGTATTTTTCTCCGCATTCAGTCGCAACACATAAGCGGGATGGCCCAACGCTATTCCCAACCCTTTGCGCTGCCCCACGGTATAGAAAGGTACACCATGGTGCTCGCCGAGTTTACGGCCTGCGCAGTCCACGTACAGACCGCCATCTACCTGGCTTTCGAGTTCAGGACGTTGCTGGCGAAGAAAATCTCTATAGTCATTTTCAACAAAGCAGATTTCCATAGATTCGGACTGTTGGGATACGACTTCGAATCCCTTTTCCTTCAGATATTCTCTGACTGCTGGTTTTTCCATCTTACCTAGAGGGAAAATACAACGTTTCAGTATATCTTGTGGAACTCTCCAAAGAAAGTAAGACTGGTCTTTGCGGATATCATCTCCCATCAAAAGATAGGCGTGGTCTTTCTCCTTTAAAGTTTTTACGTAATGTCCGGTAGCCATCCATTGGCAACCCAGTTCGTCTGCAAGTTCCTTGAGCAATCTGAATTTGAATTTTTTATTACAAAGTACGCAGGGGTTGGGGGTTCGTCCTGAAGCATACTCATCTAAAAAATATTTGACTACCGTTTCTTTGAATTCTTTACGTACATCTATCACGTGGTGTTCTATGCCGAGGCGTTTCGCCAGATTCTGGGCTTTAACAACGTGATTCGGTTGGTCGTTGTCTTCTGTAAATTGTTGAGGCAAGTCCCAAACTCGCATGGTCATTCCTATTACTTCATAGCCTAAGTCATGGAGCAAAAGACAAACAGCCGAGCTGTCCACTCCTCCAGACATGGCCACTAATACTTTTTCTTTTTGCATAAGTTTAAGTTTGTTTTGTTTGGAGTGTTTAATGTAAAAATGTCTGTTTAGGCAAATTACATGCGCAAAGTTAGCAAATTCTCATAGATGTAAGCGTGAGAAAGCATAAATGCATTCACAATACATGTTAACATACGCTTTATTTCGCAAAGAATTTCATTTCTTTCAAATCAAAAGTGATTTGTTGCGCTTTCTTCCAAATGTCAGGCATCGTGAGAATTCCTGCACATTGATAAGGCAGATGTATATTCTCCGACTTGATTTCATCCGGCGCAAAACTGACTCCGGAGAAGTTTACCGCTTGAACTTTTCCTCTGCTGATACCCTCGGCTTCTAGTTTATAGGTGGGATAATGACCACAAGAGGTGGTGGACAGATACCAGCCATCGGTTTGAAACATAGGAGCGGCCTCCCGTTCGTTGTATTCAGATTGCTTATCGTTGAGGCTGATACCCTGCTTTTTCAGTGTAATCCTTTCCAAATGTCTGAGCGTGTTCCAACCGAGGAGGATACCTTTCCCTTTATCAGGCAACGTGTTACGTGCAACGTCGATGTCTGTCAGTATTCTGCATGGGATGTTTTTTAATGTCAGATTTCCGCATTCAATTTGTGGAAGAATGCCATAGGTGGCTTGATTGTGCTGTCCCAGCAACTTGACATTATATTTCTTGACAGATTTGATGGAAATCTTACTTTCTGTTGCGAACAAATTGAAGTCAGCTTCTATTTTCTTACCATCTGCCTTTATTTCGACCCACTTGCTCTCGTCGATATAAGGAAGGAAAACATTGTTGGTGCCTTCCAGGGTGATAGGGGGCACGTCGCTGAACATCTTATAATATAGGTATAAGTTGTTCAAAAATGTCTTTTGCTTTTCGTCCGGCTGACTCGATGTCAGATATTCTTTCAAAAAATTGCAGGCTTTGGTATATTCGCCATTCAGAAAAAGTCCTTCCGCTTCGGTATAGCAATCATAGAAATCACTTTTCTGTTCTCTTAAAATCCGGCTGAGCCGTACTACCTGTTCCGGTTTGTTTTTCCCCATTGAAAGCAGTAGGTCTAAAAAGGTGTTTTCGTTCGGATCGACGTAATTTCCCGATTTAAGAGCCGTTTCGTTCCTTTCAAGATAGTGCTTGTCCGTATCATGACTGAAATTGCCACGGGAAGGTTGGTAATCTGTCTCGTGATGTACAGACATCTGCATGTTTTCAAAATCATAATCAATCTTCTGGTAACTACGGATGAAAGGCATGCCCAAAATACCGTCATAGAACTTACCCTTTTCTTCAATGTAAAATGGACTTGCTACAGCGATGTCCATGCCGTTTGATGTGCAATAAGGTCGAGAGTCCTCCAGCCAGTTTGGGAAACATTGTCTGGAGAGAAAGTTATTGGGATAGCTGATGTTCAAATTCAACGCATGGAAGTTTTGTTCAGCATAGCAGGCCAGTCTGAGTCCCTTATCTCTCGATATGAAAAGATTCTTTCTCATATTGTCAGATGTATCGGGGACCGTGTCTGATAGGATGATTTGTTCTGGTAATATGGAAATATGTTTGAAACTCATGATCTCGTTCAAACCCAGTGAGCAAGGCATGAGTAGTTCCTTTTTTTCGCTAGCCACGACCACGTATGCCTGCAAATGTTGGATTGTAAGGTTTCCCAATTGCATTTTCTTGATATAGCAAGGACTTACATTCAGCCATCCGTTGTTGGTGGCAATCTGTAGGGTATCTGGCAGCACTTCTATTTGGTTGTGTTGGGCACATTCTCTTGAAATCAGCGTATAAGGGTGTTCCGAATCCAAAGTGAAGGTAGTTGGTTGCCCATTATTTATTTTGACAGAGAATAATAAAGGCCATTCATAGGTGGTGGGAATGATACAGGTCTTTTTTAGAAAAGATACAGAAGTAGCCGGATATCCCTTTAATTCTTTCGCCAGAATTTCATAATGGTGAATCGTTGCCGGGTTGGTTCTCTTCCATGTTTTCATCTCCTGGGTCCACAGTCCCAAATCCTGCCACCTTCCGGCTCTGGCTAGTAAGTCAGCATGGGTACTGACGCAAAAACTGAATTCAAGTGCGTCGAGAGAGTCTGCGTATTGTTCCAGCATGTTCCGGGTTGTTTGCAGCAGTGTTTTCTTGTCATGAAAGGCATAGGACAAGGTTAATTTACATCTCAGTTGGGTGTAACGATCCATATGTCCGCCCACTTGTCTGTAAAGCGAGTCTAATTCGAGAAAACGATAGGTATCCGCCAGCCGGAGCAGTTTGGCTCTGGGGCTGTCGCCTATCCGTTTCAATGATCTTTTCTGATAATTGAGCAGTTTGCGCAGGCTTTGTCCTTTAAATCGTCTTCTTTTAAATGTCTTTATTTCCTTTGATACATATTTGTGCAGTTCCTCATATTTGTCAAGTTGCCGGAGTCCTTCCGCTTTCATTTCAGAAAGCGACAGTTGGGTCTTTGCATTTAATTTTTTAGGATATATATTCTTCAGACTGTCAATACATACAATCATCCGTTCGTAATTTCCTTCATTGTTTGTAATGGCAATTTCGCAATATAATTGAGCGAATTTGGGCATTTTGTATTTATATTGTTTATAGATGGGGCATAAGGCCGAAAGATTATTTTCTGAAGCAAATTCGATGGCTTTGTTCGCAATGGAATCCAACTTTTGGGCTTGAATTGTCATCATCCCAAATATAAACGTGAACAGTGTCCAAAATATCTTCTTCATATTATTATAGGTATCAAATGTCATTTCTATTAGTATTCAACTACAAATATCTTAAAAAATCTAGTGACATTCGACGATTCTTCTTGTTTTAACAACTCTGCAGCATATTTGTATTTTCTCTGAATCAGTATGACCAGTTCCCAGGGAGGAATCTTGTCTGCTTGATTAGAGTAGGGGGCATTTCTAATCTAAATGGGTTGTTACAAGTGTTGCCGCCACATTTGTCCATCTTTGACTTTCGCAGCAGTTGCTTTTTTGCTCAAAATTATTAGCCTTTAATCTTGGTTTGCTGGCTTTTGAAAAAATCCATGGCTTGCGTTTTTTTCCTACGGCCATGGACAAATAGTCCACAGGACGTATGGACATCTTGAATCAGACCTTTTAAAATTTATAGGCTGAACTTAAATCTTTAACAATTGTTTTCTTTTTCCAACCAACTATTTTGCTTTTCTAAATAGTTGTTCTGTAATACTTTTCTCCTTTTCTTCCTCCTTTTCTTCCTGCAAATCCGATTATTCGGGGAGTCCTTTGATTTCTAATTTCAGATGGACATCGACATTAAATATAAACTAATGTTCAGAAGTAAGTCGCTCGAAGCTGTTTCCCTTTCACCTAAATCCCTTTACAATAAAGACATGTATATAAAATATACTGAAGAAAAGGTGTTATTTTTGCTGTGAAAATTTGTTGTGGACATATAAAATGATTACCTTTGCTGCCAAATTGTTAGCACTATGTTGACACAAAATTAAGTGCTTATGCAGAGTATCAGTATGTAAATATCTAAAACCTAATAACTTAAATTCAAAAAACTTTAATTTACAAAACAATGGCAACAACAAATGTTAATGCACCTAAGGGTGCAGCAAAGGCCAAAGCACAGTCTGGCTTTAAGGGTATCAAGCAAGGTATCTTTGTAATTATTATTTGTGCAATCATCGCACACTGTCTCTTCTACTTTGGTGCAGGTAATGCAGCAAACTTCCAGGGTGGTGCTGAACAGCTCGGTGTTTCATTCGCTTATCAGTTGGACGGTAGTGTACACCCAACTCCTGCTAACTTGGTTGGTACTGTTTACCTCGGTGGTTTCATCGTACCTATCATTTGGTCTTTGTTCCTCACTGTAGCAGCTTTCTGTATCGAGCGTTTCTTCGCTATTCGTTCTGCTTATGGCCGTGGTTCTTTGGCTAAGTTCGTTGCTGAAATCAAGGTAGCTCTTACAGCTAACGACCTCGTTAAGGCTCAGGCTATCTGCGACAAGCAGCAGGGTTCTGTTGCAAACGTTGTAGGCGCAACATTGAAGACTTACAAGATGGTAGAAGAAGATGCTACTTTGACAAAGGAACAGAAGGTACTCGCAATCCAGAAGTCTTTGGAAGAAGCAACAGCTCTCGAAATGCCAATGATGCAGGAAAACTTGCCTATCATCGGTTCTATCGTAACTTTGGGTACATTGA
>SAMEA104404103__coassemble_2130_pt1 | contig 10642 bp, 9 predicted proteins | sample SAMEA104404103__metabat2_high_PE_061 | metagenome-assembled genome bin SAMEA104404103 (sample SAMEA104404103) | Balaenoptera acutorostrata | reverse complement strand
CCAGCAAGTAAGTGATCCACTCGTTCATGGCAAAATGTTTTTCTCTGCAATGCCCACCGAGCGCGCTTCGGTGGACAAACTTCTGAAAACGAAAGAATTACAGACTCTCTTCCGGAGACTTAGGAGACTCTTCCGGAGACTTAGGAGGTACTTCCGGAGACTTAAGCGAATTTTCCGATCCTATTTTGAGGAAGCTCACGTCCGGATGCTGCTTGGAGATGTTGTAGCGCAAGTTGGTGGAAGGAGTGAAGACCGGGCGCACCGTCTTGATGTTGCTGACACTGAAATCCTTTTCAAGCTCGACTCCTGTCGTATTGATGACAGGGCGGAAAGAACCCAGGTCGCCCAAACGGACCGACTGGCCGTTGCGCAAAGCTATGTAAATCTGCTCTTCGAGAGAGGAGAGCACCGCCTTCACGTCGTGCACGGTGACGGTACACTCGCGGGAGATGTTGGCAGCGAGTTCGGAGAGATGCACGGGCTGAACGGGTGCGAGATTGCCGTAATACTTGACCGAACCATTCATTGGATTTTTACGAGAGACAGTGAAATATCTTAACATAACATAAAAGATAAAAAGTTGGACAATATGTTTTTTATGCGCCACCGGGATTGTCTCGATGACGGTGTAAAGGTAAGCCCGCGAAAATCGAAAAACGATTCATTTAACTTCGCGATACATGTATTATACTATTTTAAGGAATCCTTTCTTACTGAGTAAAAAATACGCAATCGGAGGTTGCAATTACGAAAGACGGGGGCGAATTTTTTTTCAGGCAAAATGTCAAAATGTCAAAATGTCAAACGTCAAAATACAAAAATCCGCCAAAAAAAATGAGTAACGATTTTAATATAATATATTAATATAATTAATATATTATATTAAGCCGTTTTTTTGTATGTTTTTTCGGTGTCGAAAAATAGTGATTTGACATTTTGACATTTTGACATTTTTATTCCTAGTGTTAATGTCCACGTTAAAGTATCTTTAGTATATTGTTATTCCAAAATAATCATTATGACATTTTTGAGTAAAGAATTTTTCTGCTTATCCGCGTATGAGTTGTAATATTGCGAAGTCGAACAGATTTCTTCTTTGACCTCAAAGTGTTCAAATTTCTGCAGAGCATCCTCGACTTGATTAGCAGCTCCACGCAGCCATGGAACCCTCTTCATACAACTTACGGCACAACTTATCATCACCCAGGCTGAGCCCCATCGCAGTGAAGGTTTTTCTTCCTTCCTTCTTCAAGCCGGTCTGTTTGCCCATTTTCCGAACACTTTTTCACCTTATTTTGAGGAAAGTAAGATAATTCCACCCATTTGTAATAATCTTACCCTCCCTGATGAGTTGGAAAAAGGCAATTTTGCCTTGTATATAACACACGCATATCTTACCATGAAAAAAATTTCAGTACTTCTCTGTCTGTCGTTTTTAAGTTTGATGTTGTATGCCGATCTGCCCTTCCGCCAGCACCGGTATGATGCCCTCAACCAGCTTCCGGTCACGGAAAACAGTATCGTATTTGTAGGGAACAGCATCACCAACATGCATGAATGGTGGGAAGCCTTTGGCGGCAATCCACACATTCTCAACCGGGGTGTTTCGGGTGCCGTGTCGCAGGAAACACTCGCCAACATAGACGCCGTCGTAACAGGGCACCCTTCAAAAGTGTTTCTTATGATTGGGACGAACGATCTCGGGACCACCGGGCTCAATACCCCCCAGCAGGTGCTCAATAATGTTTCAGCCATCGTGGACCGTTTCCAAAAAGAATCCCCCAAGACCCAACTTTATATACAGAGCATTCTCCCCAGCAAGATTGGTCTGCGCACACTCGAACTGGAGAAAGCTACCAACGAGGCACTGGCAGCCCTCTGTAAGGAAAAGGCTATCACGTATATTGATTTGTGGGAGGACCTGCTTCCGGTAGCAAACCGCGAACTGACTTTGGACGGATTGCATCTGTTGGCCTCAGGCTATGAAATCTGGTGCAAGAAAATCCAGTCGTATGTCGGTTCAAAGAGCATATATCCCGCCGACACTCGCCTCCGGCTACTTACCGGCGATGCCACAGCTTCGTGGGGCATGCGCAATTCCTATTTCAGTCTGTATCCGGTACAGAGCAACGATATCCTTCTCATCGGTGACGAGATGATCCATGGAGGCGAATGGCACGAACTGCTGCAATCGGACCGCGTCAAGAACCGGGGCACTGGTTGGGGATATCCGGGCCCAGGACTGGACCATACACTGAAAGCTATCCCCGTTATTCTACATGGCGGGAAACCGGCTAAAATCGGCCTCTACGCGGGTGTGCTCGATGTGAATGATACCCGCAACAGTCTGGATATGGTTTTTGAAAAATACAAACAGGTGGTCAACGAAATCAAGACACTGGCTCCCCATACACAAGTTTACGTCATGGGACTTCAACCTACCAGCGACGCTTCGCTGAACCAACGTGTCACACAGTTCAATGCCCGGCTGCGTACCCTTGCCAATGTGGAATACATTGATTTGTATACCGATTTTGTGCAGAACGGAGTGGGGGATTCCCAATACTTCAACGGCAACTATCTCTACGGAAAGGGATATATTAAAGTTGCTGGAAAAATAGCCGCAGCCCTCCGGGAACGGGATATTAAGGCTGTTCAGCCCTAATGTGACATTGAGATGAAGGGGCGGAGGAACCTCGGTCTTTCCGATGTCCCTTCAACTCGGCGTAAAGCTATATCGAGCGTCCGTGCGGCATGACGCCTTCTTCAGGAAGGAAGGTCTCTTTTCCGCAGCATCCAACGTGCCCTCCGGCATCGGAAAAAGTAATTGTTGCCAGTCATTGGACCCTCATTAGGAAGAAAAGCACGACGCCTGACTTCGCGTACAGGGGCGTGCGGGTCAAAATAGCCGGAGCAAGTATCCCGCCCTGGTCCCCGCCCATATTGGACGTTGGATTTAGGTTGTGAGTTCATTGTAAACCAGTTTAACCTATCCTCTAATCTTAGATACATATTTATATCATTTATAATATCTTATGAAAAATAAAAAAGCAATTTTGTTACTCGCATTTGTTTGTTTTTGCGGCACTATGTCCGCCCAAGAACAAACGGTGAGAATGACCACCTCGAAGCCCCAGGGAAGCCATCTGACATTTGTTGTCAATAGTACCGCGCGAGGATTGAAGGTCGATTGGGGCAATGGCACGCCCGTAGAGGTGCCAGACACACAGGCACCCGCCCCTTTGCTCACAGTTGAAGGAACGGTACAAGGCAACCGGATTCAAATTTATTGTGACGGACACCTGACGTTTTTGGATTGTGAACAGTGTGATTTGACGTCTCTGGAACTCCAGGAAGCTCGCGATCTCCGCTCTTTATACTGTGCGCACAATGCTCTCAGCGTCTTGGACGTTCGAAAAATGCACCAGCTTATTGCCCTGGATTGCTCTTACAACCAGTTGAAAAAGCTGGTATTCAGTTCGAATGATGGCAAGAAGACAGGCAATGACCTGCCCTTGATTGAACACCTCGACATCTCCCACAACAGGTTCTCGAATTCCTACAACTGGCACTTTCCGTCCATTCGTCAATTGAACATTAGTGGAAACAAGTACACTTCTCTGTATATCAGCACCCCCACTTTGCAAATGTTGAATTGTGCTGAGAACCAGTTGAGGGGACATCTGAATCTCCAGACCATAGAGAATCTGCAAAGTATTTTGTCTTACAACAACCGGCACACAGCAATGAGCCTTTATCAGAAAGGAGAGCAGGTACAACAGCTATTTTGTGACAACAACGAACTGCAGTCTCTCGATTTGGAAGCAGCCACCCACCTGCAGAATCTTTCTTGCCCGGATAATAAGCTGAAACACTTGCAGATGCCCCGCAAGTCTAAAATAAATACTCTAAACGTTTCAGACAACCATCTGGACTTTTCCGTACTGCCCGGAAAAAGAGTGGCTCCCAAGTATTTGGCCTTTATGCCACAGAGACCATTCACATTTAAAGAAGTGGAAGGAGTCATGTATCAGTCACAGATTCCTTACGCTCCCTTGTCTGAGTCGTGGGGCCATCGGCATTATGTCGACCTGACGCCTCAGGGTTCTTTGGAAGGCCGTCGCTATGATGCCGAAATGACTTGGTACAGCGTCGAAGCGGACGGTAGTGCCAACGAAATGAAACGTCGGAAGTCGGCTTCCGACACAGGCGATTATGATACCAGCCGGGGTAAGACCGCTTTCTTCAACGCACACAAGAAAGCCTACGTGCAACTGACTTCCAAATCGTACGGTTACACCATCCAGAGCGAACCTATAGCCATCGGCGATGACATTACGGCAGTGGAAAAGGTCCGGACGGACGAGGATGCGCTCCAGGTACAGGTCGTCCGTCAAGGTCTGATTTTGACCGGCAGCGGTACGGTACATATCTTCACCCCTTCAGGAAAATGTGTCTGGAATCAGATTGTGAAGGGTAAGGTACAGGTAACTTTGCCTAAAGGCATTTATATGGTAAACAAAGTAAAAGTCGTTCTCTAATGAATCGTTCTCTAATGAAATCAATCCTCAAAAAATACAAACAAAAAGTAATGCTGGCCGCCGGACTTCTGCTGGTCGCCGGTACGTCTCCGGCACAGCAACTGCTACCGGAAAACTCTTTTCCAGCAATCGTTGTCCCCAGTCAGCAGACACTCGGTCCCGACGAACGTGATATGTACTGGGACGTAGTTGCCAACGTTCCGTTCGACTTCAATGTGGAACCGGCAGACTGGTTTACCCTGCAGAAGAACGAAAAGGGAAAATTGTTTCTGCACGTGTCACAGAATTATTACGCCCAGTCCCGCAGTGCGGAAGTCACCTTCTTCAATGCTGAGAAAAACATAAGACGGCAATGCACGCTGACTCAGGAACCCGACCATTCCATCAATGCCCTGCCCACCGACCACCGCATTTACCCTTCCAGCGCGACGGACAACAACCATCAGCCAGGACAGGATGTCTCCTGTACGTCGGACAACAATTACGACACCCCTTATCACAGCCAGTGGGGGGATGCCAATCCGGTCACGCCCGACAATCCAGCCATTCTGACCTACTACTTTAGAAACGTCAGCAACATTGATTATATCGAATACATACCTTCGGGAGGCAACGGTAACTTTGGAAAGATAGAAGTATCCATCAAGCAAAAGGGAGACAAGACCTTCCGTCTGTATGGCAAATACGACTGGAAAGGCTCCTATTCCCCTAGCAGCATCCATTTTGAAGGAGGTTTGAAGGACCCAGTGGCCGTGCAGATCAAAGTGCTGACGGGCCTTAACAACTTTGCGTCCTGCCGGGAGATGAAGTTTATGCAACTCGCAGCGATGCCCACCGGCGACGGACTTTTCAAAGACCCCGTCTTCAGTCAATTGAAAGAAGGAGTGACCAAGGCAGACATTGACAAAGCCACACATCCATTCGTCAAAAGTCTGGCTTACCAATTGTACGAAGGCAACTATGACACCAATTGTCGTGTAGCCGAATATCCCTGTTTCCTCTCGTACGTCTCTCTTTCCGAACTGTGGAATGTGCCAGGCAAATATTATGACCAGATAGAAGGTGTGACAGGCATCAACGTGCCGGCACATTCAAAAACTGCGGTCATTGTGGACGGCATCCCCCAAGGCATCGACGTCCAGTTGAAAGTCGTTGCCTGGTATGTCGGAAAGATAGGAGGCAATTTTGACGGCGGCGATCCGCACACCACCACCTATTCTTTGAGAAATGGCATCAATGTGATAGATTATGATTTCGACTACGACGGGCTGGCCTACATCTGTTATTATGCCGGGGAGCATCCTGAAAAGTATGACGACATCAAGGTCCATTTTGTCAACGGCGAGGTCAACGGCTATCTCTCACCCGACAAGACCAATGCCCAGATGCATGAAATCTGCAAGCATGCCAAAAACCGCTGTATCGACATTTATGGAAAGAAAGTGCATCAGATCTGGGAACCTGCAGCGTTGTACAAATACTGCAAGGCAACGGACGGCAGTATCGGTTATCGTCAGTTCATGAACGTCGCCGACTCTCTGATTACCTGGGAGCACCGTTCATTGGGTTTCGAAAAATACAACCATATTCCCAAGAACCATACCATGGCTTATGTCAATTATACCTACTACATGTTCCAAGGCGGCTTCGGCGTATCCTTCCACATGGACCAGCAGTCGCGTCTGATGAATTGCAAGAACCTGATTTATCAAGACAACGACGCCATCTGGGGTCTCAGCCACGAGTGGGGACACCAGCATCAGATGCACCCGCATTTCTGCTGGTCGGGTATGAGCGAAGTCTCCAACAACATGCAGTCCTATTACAACGTGATGAAGATGGGCTTCCGGGAATGCGGCCATATCAGTGGCTGGCCCTCTGCCCGCGATTGCTATCTGAGAGACCAGGGATTTGAGAAGGGCGACCAGGTGAGCGCACCTAGAGAGAATGCTTACAAGATACGCGACAAATACCAGTACAGTCCGAAAATGTATGCCCTGTGCGTATCCATGAAGGGAGGCGTCATCGCTGCTGCTGCCGACAACAAACTCAAGGCGGTGGCATACAACGAAATCGACGTGAACAAGACCCTCTGCCCGCTGATCATGCTCCACAACTATTTCACCACCCACGGTCTGCCCGACTTTATGCCCGACTGGTACGAAGCCCTGCGACAGAGCGACAATGCAGAAGGATCTGTGATTGAAAAGCAAAGTGGAATCGACAAATACGAAATTCTGGCATGCTGTCAGAATTGGAACAAAAATGGCCGTCTCAAAGATTTACGTGAGAAATATCCCAACTCCTGCTGGGTGAAGGACCACTATATCGACGAGCAGCACTGTGGCCGCGACGACAATGCCGTACCCTATATTATGAATTTCTGCCGCAAGGTCAGCCGCCTTTCCGGTTACAACCTGATGCCCTATTTCGAGCAGTGGGGATATCTGCGCCAGGTGGCGATGGAAATCGGTGATTATGGAAACAAATACTATGTCATGACGCCCGACATGTACAATGAGTTTAAAGAAGACATGGATGAACTTGTACGTAATGGGGAAATCAAGGAGATGCCCGCCGGAATGGTCGAAGACATTTCCAATTCACCCGACTGGTTCCAGAAACGTCCGGTCATCAATAATTAATGTGACTCTTTTGAGTCGCGATACAGGCAGTTGTCAATCAATGGCCATTTAGAAAATGGCCCGTTAAAAAGAATCTATTGTCTGCATCGCTGGTGGGGAAGTGTCTCGCAAGGGATACTTCCCCACATTTTTTACCCGGCTGTCTCCATGGGTACGAGTTTCGGTCCGCGGGTGGCTATGCGGATCCATCCGACTGGGAAAATCAAAGAAATAAGTCCATTACTTTTTTCATTCAAAATATTCCGCTATCTTGCCAGAAACATGCTTTAGTAATGGTGAAATAATAAGTTCGGCAATTTTTTGTTCGAATCTTGCGTCTGATGGGAAGTTAGGAGAAAGGAGTGTAGCGGGCTACACGACTGCCGACGCGCTTCCAAGCAGAACAAGAGACGGATAAAAAATGGCGAGAGAAAGGAAGAAAAATATCTTAAAACTGTAGGAAGTTATTTTTTTACCATTACTTAATAACGGAGGATCGGGCGGGCAGCCCCCGAGTTCCGCTTACCATAGAAAACAGTCAACAGGGCATGCCAGGATGCCCCGGGAGGGCTGTTGATGTGGCACGTTAACTGGATACGACAAAGGCCATCCGTACGGCTTCTATGAGCAACATCACTCCGGACTGAGCCGGAGCAGTGGGATAAATACAGATTATGTAAAACTAATACAGATTATGTAAAACTAAAAAAAATATGAAGAGATTGACATTGTATGTGGTGCTGTTGCTGGTGTCCCTGCAAGCAGCAGCCCTCCGTCAGCCCGAGTTCTCTACTGCGGGATTTTATGCGCTCGCCCATAGCGGACGCAGTGTGCATTCCATGAATCCGGGATGGCGTTTCTTTAAAGGAGACCAGCCGGGAGCTTATGAGAAAGATTTCAACGACGACGGCTGGGAACACGTCGCCCTGCCTCATGGTATCGAATATCTGCCCACTGAAGCCAGTGGCTGTTACAACTACCAGGGGGTGGTGTGGTACCGGAAGCACTTCACGCCCGACGCACAGCTGAAAGGCAAGAAGCTCTCCCTCCATTTTGAAGCCATCATGGGGAAGAGCAAGATCTACCTGAACGGGCAACTGCTCGCGTCCCACTATGGAGGCTACCTCCCCGTGTCGGTCGACATCACCGACGTGGTAACCTGGGAAGGCGACAATGTGATTGCGGTCGTTGCGGACAACAGCAATGATCCGCTGTTCCCGCCGGGCAAGCAGCAGGAAATGCTCGATTACACCTATTTCGGAGGCATCTACCGGGACTGCTGGCTCGTGTCGCACAATGCAGTCTATATCACGGATTCCAACGCTGAAAACGAAACCGCCGGTGGCGGTCTGTTTGTTTCTTTCGGCAAGATTTCCGAAAAGCAGGCGGACATCCATCTCTCACTCCAGGTGAGAAACGAGACGCAGAAGGCCTTCTCCGGCAGCGTGAAGTATGAGTTGGTGGATGCCGGCGGACGCATTGTTGTCAAAGCTGATAACCAACTGAAAATAAGCCAAGGAAAGGCTTCTACCTCCAGCAACCATCTCACGGTGAAATCCCCTGCGTTGTGGTCGCCCGAAAGTCCTTCGCTTTACCAGTTACGCATCAAGGTGACAGACCGTTCCGGTCATGTGGTCGACGGATACAGCCAGCGTATCGGCCTCCGCAGCGTTGAGTTCAGAGGCAAGGAGGGATTCTGGCTGAATGGCAAACCATACGGCCATCCCTTGATCGGTGCCAACCGTCATCAGGATTTTGCCGTGGTGGGGAATGCCGTTCCCAACAGTCTGCATTGGAGAGATGCCAAGAAACTGAAAGACGCCGGTCTGTCGGTCATCCGTAATGCCCATTGTCCCCAGGACCCTGCATTCATGGACGCCTGCGACGAATTGGGCCTTTTCGTCATCAACAACACTCCGGGATGGCAATTCTGGAATGACGCTCCTATTTTTGCAGAGAGAGTCTATTCCGACATCCGTCATCTGGTACGCCGTGACCGTAACCATGCCTGCGTATGGTTGTGGGAGCCGATATTGAACGAGACCTGGTACCCCGATGATTTTGCAAAACGTGTCTGCGACATCGTCCACGAGGAATATCCTTATCCTTATTGCTATTGTGGCAGTGACAGTGAGGCACGTGGCAGCGAACATTTCCCGGTGCAGTTTGCCCATCCCGCACGGATGTGGGATGCCGCGCAAAAGACAGACTCCACCAAGACCTATTTCACCAGAGAGTGGGGTGACAACGTGGACGACTGGTCCTCCCACAATTCGCCCAGCCGTACCGCACGCAACTGGGGTGAACAGCCCATGCGCGTCCAGGCTCAGCATTATGCGCAGCCCAGCTATCCTGTCACCAACTATGACGTGTTGTACAAACAGTCTCCGCAGCATGTAGGAGGCTGTCTCTGGCACTCGTTCGACCATCAGCGGGGATACCATCCCGATCCGTTCTACGGGGGACTGATGGACGTATTCCGCCAGCCTAAATATTCGTATTACATGTTTATGTCGCAACGTCCCGCCCAAGTCAATCCCGCTCTGATTGCGGAGACTGGTCCGATGGTTTACATCGCCCACGAAATGACGCCGTTCTCCGGCAGCGATGTGACCGTTTATTCCAATTGCGAGGAAGTGCGGCTGACTTTCAACAAGGGTGGAAAAACAGCCGTTTACAAGAAGGAAATCAGAAAAGACGGCATGCCTTCACCGGTCATCACCTTCCCGGGTGTGTACGATTTCATGAAGGACAAACAGCTGTCCCGACAAGGAAAGCAGGGCGACGTCTATCTGTTGGCCGAGGGCCTGAAGGACGGAAAGGTAGTGGCGACTCACAAGGTGGCGCCAGCGCGCAGAGCCGAAAAAATATTGCTGTGGCTCGATAATGAAGGAACCCGACTGACAGCGGACGGTTCGGACGTGGTCACAGTCGTAGCGGCGGTTGCCGATAAGAATGGAAATATCAAGCGACTGAACAACGAATATATCTCTTTCTCCATCGAAGGGGAAGGACGCATTCTGGGCGGTCCTGAAATTTTTGCGAATCCCGCTCCTGTCAAATGGGGTACCGCTCCGGTGCTGATACAGTCGACCTTGCAACCAGGCAAGATAAAAGTCACCGCCTCCTTGTGGCTGGAGGGTTCTCAGAAAGCGGTCCGCGGTGAGTTGGAATTTGAGTCCGTCCCTTCCACCATTCCTGGCATTTACAATGCCGGCGAGGTGACAAAGAAGGAAGAGAATGTGACGAAGACCTCCCAGATGGCGAATGAGGAAGAGTTGAAGAAGGAACTCGAAAAGGTCCGTCAGGAACTGAGACGATATCAATTGAAAGAAGTGGAACAGCAACAGACAGAATTTGGCGAATAAAAATATCTAAGTAATGGTAAAAAAAATAACTTCATACAGTTGTAAGGTATTTTGCTTCCTTTCTCTCGCCATTTTTTATCCGTCTCTTGTTCTGCTTGGAAGCGCGTCG
>SAMEA104404103__coassemble_2081_pt1 | contig 10835 bp, 10 predicted proteins | sample SAMEA104404103__metabat2_high_PE_061 | metagenome-assembled genome bin SAMEA104404103 (sample SAMEA104404103) | Balaenoptera acutorostrata | reverse complement strand
TGTAATGGTAAAAAAATAACTTCATACAGTTTTAAAATATTTATCTTCCTTTCTCCCGCCATTTTTTATCCGTCTCTTGTTCTGCTTGGAAGCGCGTCGGCAGTCGTGTAGCCCGCTACACTCCTTTCTCCTAACTTCCCATCAGACGCAAGATTCGAACAAAAAATTGCCGAACTTATTATTTCACCATTACTTTGCTTTTTCACTGTCTAATATCTACAAAAGTACTTTGTGAGCTATAAAAACAAAAAAGGACTTCAAAAATGAAGCCCTTTTTCGTGATTCCGTTGGGATTCGAACCCAAGACCCACGCCTTAGAAGGGCGTTGCTCTAATCCAACTGAGCTACGGAACCGAAACCGAGTGCAAAAGTAGTGCTTTTTGTAATACCATCCAAATATATTCGGACTTTTTTTTGAAAAATGTTGATTTTTTTATTCTTCAACGGGATTTTCAATGATTACCTCTGCGTTTTCTCTTTCAATATCGATATCGTCTGAGAAAGCGGCGGCTGATGGCTGGTCGCTTTCTAACGGCTGGACGAATTTGAATTCGAAATTATTTCCCTTGGCTGATGGGAACTGGCTGCGCAAATCAACATCCTGACGATTCTTCAGGTGATTTACAATGATGTTGTAGCAATCCTGACCGCTCGTCGCTTTGGTCAAAGCAGAAAAGACGGTGTCCTGATACTGGAACTTGCCGGTGCCTGGGATTTGGATGACACGCTTGAAATTGATGGTGCCCTTGTACCAACCATATACTTCTTCTGTCAACTGTGAGGCGCGAATTTCCTTCTTGTTCTGGATTTCGTTTTCCACAACTGGAGGAGCAGCCTGCTTCTTGTTGGCCTTGAAAGCTTCTAAGGATTCTGCGGTAGTCTTAATCAAGATAAAGTAAACTCTCGGACGAATTTTGTAACGTTTCGGGTAGGGCATATCGCCTTCCACATAATTGCGGATATCGTCAATGAGTTCCTGTGTGACTTGTATATCGGGTATATTTGACAGAAAGTCTATAAGCTCATCAAGATTATAAACTAATATGTCCTGATCAAAGTATCTTGCGTAAATATTCATGTAAGTATGGTTTCTGCGTTAGCAAGAATGTTATTATATAAAATAAATTCCATTAAATCTTATCAAACTTTAGTTCTTTAAGAGATAATGGAAAATTGAGAGCGGAAAACGAGACTCGAACTCGCGACCCCAACCTTGGCAAGGTTGTGCTCTACCAACTGAGCTATTTCCGCAAATAAGTGAAGAGGATGAGACTCGAACTCACACGTCACAATTGACACTACCCCCTCAAAGTAGCGCGTCTACCAATTCCGCCACCCCTCCAGTATATTTGCTTATCTCGTCCTTCGTTTTGTTGATGTCCGGATGAGAACCGAAAGCGATTGCAAAAGTACAACATTTTTCTAAACTGACAAATTTTGGAGCTCTTTTTTAAAAAAAATCTGCTTTTTTTTTGCATTTCCGCCCTTTTTTCATGAAAAGGCAGGAAGGCTCTTTTTTTAAAATTCTTCGTAAGTATCCAATAACCAGATATTTATAAGAAAAAGAGTAAAAATTCCATTTCAGGAGTTTTTTTCGATTTTTTCCGCAACTTTTTGTGGAAATATTTCCTGCACTTCTGTCTTTTTCTTTTTCCCGTGTTTCTTTTTCTATGTTTTTCTAATGGAGTGGTGTAGGATTTTTTCTCTCCGCGTCTGTTTTTTCCAGCATTTTCTGGTAAACGGCAACGAGATGGGGGAAAGGTTTTCCCAAAACCTGGATGGCTTTTTGGATAATTTTGCGTTCTTTTTCGAATTCTTCGTGCTGGTGATAGTGATTGATAAGTTGGTCGAAGGCGATACGGGCGGGGTATTCGCGGTTGACATTGTGTAGAAAGTCTTCGAGGGTATCTTTCCAGTCTTTCCCGTATGCGCTAGTATCAGTATGGATGTATTCTCTTTCCTTTTTGATGTTTTCTTCTGTTATCCTCACGCTATAGGCGGCATAATTTTGTTTGATCTGTTCGATGACGGACTGAGGGAGGAAGGCGAACTCTTCGCCGCCCATACGTTTCAACTGCAGGTCGATGAGCCATTCTTCGGGGATGGATTCTCCCTTTATATATTGTGTGAGAAAGTCATCTATTTCGATGAGCTGGTGGTCATCTTCATTTTCCTTTTGGGTTTCTGTTTTGTCCGGACGCGTATTTTTCTTGTTTCCTGTGAGGGTTTCCTCATTCCTTTTTAACATTCTAAAGAAAAGTATAGCGACGATAATAAATACTAATAAGAGAAGAACGAATTTCATAAACGTTTGTTTTGGGTGTTCGATACGATTTTGATAAATAATTATAAATCTGTACGACCATTTATCTGTTGTGCTAAAAATTACGATGGTCGAGTGTCATTTCTAAGCGCTGACGCCTGGCATGTACAGAAAGTGTTTGTTTTCTACAAAGATAGGCGTTGTCTGCTGTCTGTCGGTATGTGGCACTATAAAAAGTGTCAATACGGTTCTAATAAAACTTAATGGTTGGAGGCATTGCCGATTGTCGCCGTATCTATTAGGACATAAAAAAGCCTGCAACTCGGGTTGCAGGCTTCCTGGTAGGTTTATGTTGTAAAAGGTATGCTTCAATAACTTTCTTTGCAGCATATTCATTTATCTTTTGTCAGATAATTCCATACAGACAAGTCCTAGGGGCACGAGGAGACGTCAGATTGACTTTTCGATATTCCATACAAAGGCACGAAGTCCCAGTTTTTCGGATTCGGCATCCAACTGGTGCAGGTCGGCAAGAAGGTTCTCCACCTTTTCGTCTTCCACGACACTGATGATGGCGGAGCACATGGCGGGCCATGCATGATTGCCGTAATGGGGTTCCCCAGTGTGGCTGCCACGCCCTTGTACCTGTTCGATGAAACTGTAACCCCGGCAGTTGTTCCGGCTCAGCGTGTCGACGACGCCTTCATAGTGTGCCTGGTCGAAGGTGATAAGTATTGATTTCATAACATTTGTGTTTATTCGTTGGGTTCATTTCTTGAAGGTGTAGCTGCTGTTGGGGGCAGGGGTTCTGCTGCCTTTGCGACTGGCTGGCACTTATGCAGTTTTCTCCGTTTGCGACGGATGCCGAAGCTTCCGAAGACACAGAACATGACGGGCACGTAAATCAGTGTAAGTACGGTGGAAACCGTCAGACCGCCGATGACGGAAATACCCAGTGGACGCCACATCTCTGCGCCTTCGCCCTGACTGACAGCCATCGGCACCATACCGAGAATGGTGGTGAGGGTGGTCATCAATACGGGGCGCAGACGGCTGCGGCCGGCAGTGACAACGGCATTGACTACGGAAAGTCCACGTTCGCGGCAGAGCAGGGTATAGTCAATGAGCACGATACCGTTTTTCACCACAATACCTATCAGCATGATGGCTCCGAGCATACTCATAATGCTCAACGGAGTGTCTGTAAGGAGCAGGGCCATGAGGACACCGCTGATGGCGAACGGGATAGAGAACATGATGATGAACGGATAGGTGAGCGACTCGAACTGAGCGGCCATGACTATGAATACGAGCAAGACAATGAGCACGGCGAGCACGGTGAGGTCGGAGAAAGAATCCTGCTGTTCCTCGTAGGAACCGGCAATCTGTACGGAGATACCGGAAGGAAGATCCATCTTGGAAATGATGTCCTGTCCTGCTTTGACGACATCTCCTAGCGGGGCGCCTGAGATGACGGCGGACACGGTGACGATACGCTCACGGTCCTTTCGTTCGATGGTAGGAGGTGCGGAACGTTCCACTACCTTTCCGAGATCCTTGATGCGTACCGCCTTGCCTGACGGGGTTTGTACCAGTATGTTTTCCAAATCTTCAATGCTGGTTCGGTATTCGGGTGCGTAACGCACTTTGATGTCGTATTCGTCACCGTCCTCACGATAGTAGGATGCCATGGCACCGTTGATGCGGTTGCGGAGACAGGTAGCGGCTGTCGAGAGATTCAGTCCGTGGAGGGCTAATTTCTCACGGTCGAAGTCCACCTGATATTCCGGCTGATAGTCCTCACGGCTGATGTTGGCTTCGCTGACGCCTTTCACCTTCAGCAGTTCCGCCTGCATCTGGGCCGCAATGCGGTCGGTTGTCTTGAAGTCGTAACCATAGATTTCGAAGTCAGCGGTACTCTGACCACCCATGCCGCCTTCACCGCCGCCCATAAGTACCTGGGCTTCGTCAATTTCAGGATACTGGCTGAGGTCGTGACGCATCTCGTCGCAAACAGTCTCCAGAGAGATGTCGCGCTCGCTCATGCTGACCAGACTGATATTGAAGGAGACAATGTGGCTGCCGTTCTCAGACATGGAGGCGAAGATATTGTCCTCGTCTGCTTGTCCGACTGTATAGTTGCATACGGTCATCACATCTTTGTAGCGTTCCATCCATTTCTTTGTCAGATCGGCTGCTACAGCCTGGGTGCGTTCTACGCGGCTGCCGATGGGAAGCCGCATCTTGACCGCGATACGGGCATTATCCTCGGAAGGGAAAAACTCTGTACCCAGATATCTGGCACCGAACAAACTGACGATGAGAAAGATGAAACAACCGGCGAGGACGGTCTTACGATGGCGGACAGCCCAGTTGAGACGTTTCTTGTACCAGTTGTCGAGATGGTCGAGGGCGCGGGCCACCGGACCGTAGAGGGTGCGGAAAATTTTGGACGGATTCTTTTGAATGCGCAGAAGTTGGGAGCAGAGCATCGGGGTGAACGAAAGCGCGGCAATGGTGGAGACGGTCATGATGACACACATCATCCATCCTAGCTGGCGGAAGAGCACACCCGACATACCACTTACCATGGTCAGGGGGAAGAATACGGCCAGCATGGTGAGGGTGGAGGCGATAACGGAAATCGCAACTTCGTTGGTGCCGTGGATGGCGGCATATTTCGGAGACGAACCGCGTTCGATGTGCGTCGTCACATTTTCCAATACGACAATGGCGTCGTCCACTACGTTACCAATGGCAATGGAGAGACAGGAGAGGGAGATGATGTTGAGTGTGCCGCCATCGATGATGCCCAGATAGATAAAGGAAGCAACCAGGGACATCGGAATGGTGATGGCAATAATCAGGGTGGCGCGCCATCTGCCCAGGAATGCGAATACAACCAGTACGACGAAGATGATGGCGAACATGATGGTGTCGCTCAAACTGTCGATGGTGTTTAGAATGTTGTCGGAAGTGTTGACAATCAAACCGAGACGGACATCGGTTGGGAGGGCCTTCTGCAGTTGCGGAAGTTTTTCCATGACGGTGTTGGCAATTTCCACGGAGTTGCCGCCGGCTTGTTTCTGAACAATAATCATGGCGCCCTGTACACCGTTGTTATAAGTCTTTTGGGCTCTTTCCTCTACCGAGTCCACAATTTTCGCTACATCGCGAAGATAGACTGAACCACCGTTGTAAGTTCCCACGACGATGTCGGCCAACTGTTGCGGATTTTTGAATTCGCCTTCCACACGGAGAGAGTAGGTATTGCTGCCCACATCGAAGGTACCTCCCGGTATGTTGCGGTTTTCGCGGCTGACGAGAGCGCTGATGGTCTCGATGGAGAGGTTGTAAGCCTCCAGCTTCATCGGGTCGCAGTAAATGTTGATTTCGCGTTTGGGCGCACCGGCGATGGACACGGAACCGACCCCCGGAATACGTGCCAGAGGGTTGACGACGTTTTCATCCAAAATCTTATACAGCGCCGACTGGCTCTCGTTGGCTTGTACGGAGAGCATGAGAATCGGAATCATGTCTGTACTGAATTTGAATATAATCGGTGTGTTGACTTCGTCCGGAAGATTGGAGGATATCAGGTCGAGTTTGTCGCGCACATTGTTGGTTATCACATCGATGTCGTGTCCGAAATCAAATTCCAAGGTAATGATGGACATGTTTTCCGACGATTTAGACGTGATATGTTTCAAGTCCTCGACCGAGTTCAAGACATTTTCCAACGGACGTGTTACGTTGTTCTCGATATCCGACGCACTGGCACCTGGATAAGAAGTCATCACCATGAGGTGATTGCTTTCTATGTCAGGGAGAAGGTCTATCGGAAGATTTCGCAGGGAGAACAAACCAAACACAGCAATGGCGACAAAGCAGAGGGTCGTCATTATCGGTCGTTTGACCGCTCCTTCATATATGCTCATATCATTGTATTTTTAAGATTCTGACTTTATTTCTGTACTCTAACTTTTACGCTGTCGGCGAGACGGGACTGGCCGGCTACCACGACGCGCGCACCATTAGGCACACCGGAAATGAGTTCGTAGTGATTGTCCATGCGTCGTCCGAGCAGCACTTTGTTGTGGCTCACCTTGCCGTCCTTGTATACATATACATAATAGTCGCCGGAGCCGGCCTGTTTGACTACTGCTCTGTCGGGCACCACAACATGCTGTTGTTCGCCGAAGTCGATGGTGGCGCGGGCGAACATGCCAGGACGGATGCGCTGGTCCTTATTGTTGACGCTGATCTCTACGGTGAAGGTACGGGTGGCCGGATCGATGGTCGGATAAATCAGTTTCACCTTTCCTTCAAATTTCTCTTCGCCATAGACATCGAGCTGTATGTCTACCGGTTTGTTTTCCTTGATTTCTGTATAATGGTTTTCAGAAATATGGACGACCAGCTTTACCGGATTGATTTGTTCGATGACGAGTACTGGACTGGCACCGGAATAAAAATCACCATTATCATAATTTCTTGCTGTCACCACACCGCTGACCGGGCTGCGCAAGGAAGTGTTTTTCTTTAAATCCTCATAAGCCGTCTTCTGTACTTCGTAGGCCATTTTCTGCGCATCCCATTCAGACTTGGAGGCACCGCCAATCTTATACAACTCATCGGTACGTTCAAATTCCACACGCTGGTTGGCCAGCTGCAGCTCGACCTGTCGGAGATGGGCGGCATCCATCGCCACAACCTGCTGTCCCCGGGCCACTCTGTCACCCACCTCTACGAAGATGCGGTCGATGCGTACGGGCGAGGAGGGAGCGATGTTGTTGGTCACTTCCGCTTCGACTGTTGCGGTATATTGTTGTATCTGTGCCACCGACTGTTCTCTGACGGTTTCAAGTTCCACCAACGGACTGTCCTCCTCCGTTTGCTGATTGTTTTTATCCTCCGTATTTTTGTGGCAGGCACTGCAGAGCACTGCGGTTATGAGCATTAAAAATAGAATATTCTTTTTCATGGATATGATTGATTGAAAATGATTTACCTCATGTTATTTTAATTTCGTTTCTTTTCCCATAGCTTTGTCCAAGTCGGCCTTTGCCACCAGATAATCGTAGATGGACTGGCTGTAGACCAACTGAGCCTGCGTCAGCGATACTTGCGAGTTGTTGAGTTCCAAGACAGTGCCGCGTCCCACCTCGTAACGTTTGTTGGCGATGGTGACCGCGCGCTCCGCCTGCTTTATATTCTCACGGTTGCTGGCCAGTTGTTCCATACTGGCAGACATGTTATTACGGTAGCTTTGGATTTCCATATTCAGTTTGCGCTCCGTGTCCTGCCGGTTCCATTCCAGCTGCTGCCGTTGGAGACGGGCCGTTTTCATTTTCGTAAAATTCGAAGCTTTATAAATAGGAATGCTCAGATTGAAGAGGAGGGAAGAACTGCCCGCCCAGTCGTAGCCGAAAATGTTGATGTCCTTGTTGTAAATGGACTGATACTGGTAAGACCAACTGAGCCCCAGGGTCGGCAAGAGACTGGTGCGTTGCATTTGGATGTTTTTCTCCAGTTTTTCAAGATTAAGATTTAACTGTTTCAACAAGGTGTTGTTCTCGAGGTCATAATCTGTTTTTTCAAGGTGAGCGACGGAGATGACTTTTTCGTAATTCCGGAGTTCGTCATCCAGTCGGATGTGCACCTCTTCCACTCCCAGCAGCACGCGAAACTGTAACTCTGCCAAGGAAATGGCATTGGCAGAGGAAACCAACTGAGGGCGAATGCTGCGCAACTGCACCCCAGCACTGATCTTATCGAATTCGCTTACCTTGCCCTGGTCGAATTTGGCACAAACTACGTTGTAATTTTCTTCCGCCACCCGGTAGCTTTCCTGCAGCACCTCATAAGCATCCTGTGCGAGCAACAACTGGAAATAAGCTTTGGTCACCTGATTGACCAGATCTATCCTGGTGCCTCTTGACTTCTCGAGTGCCAGGGCGATATCCGTTTTAGAAATGGACATTGCCTTGTAGACACCCGGTGCATACAGCGGCAGATTGATAGAGACGGCAGCTGTGAGACTGTTGGTTCCGTCTTCTCCCATTTTGAATTTCATTCCGTTCAACTTCATTTCTGCGGCCTGCAAGGTGTGGTCGAGCCGGCTGTTGAAGGTTGCTTCCGGCAACAGATGCTGCCACGATTCCTTTCGGGCAACTTTTGACAAAGTGATTTCCTGATCGGCCACCTTGATGGTGGGATTCTCATCCATTGCGATTTGTAGTGCCTGGTCCAGCGACAGTGTGATGGTGTCGTTGACCGTTTGCGCTGACAAGGTGCCAGTCATAAGAAACAGCACTGCAGTTATCATCCAATTTCTCCTCATACTGTTTTTATTAAAAACGCTGTCGTGACGGGATGGAAAATATCGTCTTACTGTTCGAAGTAAGATTTATGTCTATGAGGTCTCCTTTCCAAGCGAAAAATGTTTTCAGGAACCGCGTTTCCTGTTCTCGCGCACGGCAAAGGCGTATGTGTTTTTCTATAAAGATTTGTTATGAGCTATCATACGTCTTATGAAGGGGAAGTTTTTACGTTACGAAAAATAGGGTAACGCGAAATCACCACATAAAACAATGATATGCTTATACGAGCAAATATCGTAAAAAATACCCGAACGAACAAATATACTATTTTTGATTCTCTTTTTTATTTGCAGTTTTCTTCCTATTCTCTGTCTGATATCAGTTTTTCTCTGTCTGTTCCGCACTTTATCCAGGGGATGCGTGCCCAATTTGTTTTGTGCGGAACAAATGCCATTTGTGGTAAAACGGGTTAAATATACGTAAATGAAAGAGAAAAAAAGATAATGTTTGGTTACAATCTAGGTTTTATATAATTTTACGGAACAAAATGCGTATTTACACTAATAATAAATATTTATGAATAGACTTATCAAATTATCTAGCAGTTTATTAACGATTCTATGTTTGCTTGTTCTTTTTCCTTCATGCGATAAAGACACAGATGACGCAGATTACCGATATCAGTTTGGACTTACATCGGCGATAAATAGCAACAATGAAGAAATGGAAGCCATCGAATCCGCATATTGCGATGCTTACGAAAATGCTGGTCTTAAATATGGCAATCATTTTTTTGCACCAGGAACTTCTAAAGAAGAGATTCTTAAAGCTTGCAATGAGGCAGAAAATGCCATCCTCACATCATCAACAAAATTTGACGGTCAGTACACTTACGAGATAAAATATTCGAATCAGAGTATTTACCATAAGAATTACGGGACGAGATAAGCAGCTCCCCATTGGGTCGGCTCAGGAGGCTAGGAATAACATTCGAAAATAGATATCCGCTTTATTGTGGGGCTGTGCTACTATTCCTAGAAAAGCTTATTGTAATATGGGTACCCCATTAGGGGCAGTAACAGGTGGCCGCCATCAAAAATATAGAAGAGAATACTCCTTTTCATCTTAAAATCGAAGAAATATGAAACGTATCTTTATTTTATTATTTACGGCATTTATAACAACGATGCTTTATGCTGAAATACCACCTTACACGGAATGTTTTGTCAAACCCTCATTCCGTCTCTCACGATACACGGATTGTTATCAGCCTGCCGTGTTAAAAATGGAGTCCTCAGCAAATCTTACTGTTGACAACAGTAACGATCCAGCTGTGAAAAAAATCAGAGAAATCGCGTCCTCGGCTCATCTTGTTATCGATGACATCTTCACAAAAGTAGATGGGAAAACGGATGAGGCAACTTTTGAAATCAAAGCGGATCCAGACAGTGTCTATGATTATAGCTATAAGATTTACTCGGCTCAATTTGCAGATTTCAAAATACAATACACGACCTATTTTGTAGCCGACAAGTTAAGTATTGTTCTTAACAAAAAAGAATATGCTTTGTCTTGTATTGATGGAGGAATGGATGTACACATCAAGTATTTGTCTCATGAATACATAGGCACAGAAGAAGGGGAAAAACTCAGAATTAGTATTACAGATGACCTTCCTTTACAAGCCAGAGACAAAACTACTATTCTTCTGAAAAAGGGAAGTTCCTTCTGCTTTGATATAACAGGTCCTTTGCATCATTGAGAAGTAGGATCCAGCCACACCTCACGTACTCATTCAAATAAAGGAAATTTGAAGTGTCAAATGGTATGTTCACCAATTAAAAGGATCTTACCCCATTACCTCATAAAACAATAAAACATTTGTTGCATTCCGAATTTTTACTGAGGGTTTCTCATTACCAATGTGAAGAAACGGTAGCATAAATGGTCCGTATACAGAAGAAAGCCTGCCAACACCTTGGTGTTGACAGGCTTTCTTGTTCTTGGCATACAGAGAATTAGCCCTTGAAAAATATCCATACTGAGTGGGAGGAACTCCTTCTTGACAGGTCTGAGAAAGGTTAGTAAAATTCCCAAGGTACCACAGGGCTGTCGGGAAGGGCCTTCATCGGATACTGGATGTAGAATATAATTAGGACGACAGCCAAAAGAAAGAAAACGTTGCAAGGAATTACTCTTTAGTAATGGTGAAATAATAAGTTCGGCAATTTTTTGTTCGAATCTTGCGT
>SAMEA104404103__coassemble_2026_pt1 | contig 11069 bp, 8 predicted proteins | sample SAMEA104404103__metabat2_high_PE_061 | metagenome-assembled genome bin SAMEA104404103 (sample SAMEA104404103) | Balaenoptera acutorostrata | reverse complement strand
AAAACAGTCACCTCTCCAATCCTTCAAATATAAAACTATAATGAACAAATGTATTCAATCCTTCAAATATAAAACTATAATGAACAAATGTATTCAATCTTTCAAATGTAAAACTACTATGAACAAAGTGACATTGATTCTTGTTTCCCTGATGTGTGCGCTATTGCCACGGCAAGCCGCAGCTCAAACTTATCAGGACAGTATTTGGATATACGGACGGGTTGTCGACAGCTTCACTCATGAGCTGCTGAAAGACGTGCGTATTGAGGTGATGCGACCGGACAGTTCGGTGTTGGCGACGATGAAGTCGCTCGATTCTCCCGGACAAGTTGATGGCTTTCGCTGCAATATCCATAGTCTTTCCGATAATCTGATTTTTCATCGCAAGCAGAAATTCATTTTCCGCTATACAAAGCCCGGCTATGAGCCGCAGTGCTTCGCTTTTAAGCAGAAAGTGGGGGGCCGTGAGCTGAGGGTGAAGCTGAACGATGTCTTGTTAAAGAAAATCCGAAAGCCAAAGGAACAAAATTTAGGAGAAGCGACGGTTACCGCTTCAAAAATCCGCATGGTAGTCAAAGGAGACACTATTGTTTACAATGCTGATGCCTTCCAGTTGGCTGAAGGTTCCATGCTCGACGGATTGATGAAGCTCCTTCCCGGCTTCGAACTGCAAGGTGGACAGATAAAGGTGAATGGAAAATTCGTGAGCAGCTTGCTCGTCAACGGTGAGGACTTCTTCAAGGGCGACCCACGTGTGGCGCTCGAAAACCTGCCCGGCTATATGGTCAACAAGGTGAAAGTGTACCACAAGGAACATGCTTACAGCTATATTACCAAGGAACGCTCCAAGGACGACTTGCCGCTGGTGGTCGATGTCAACCTAAAAAGGGAGTATTCTATCGGTTGGGTGGCCAATGCCGAAGCCGGTTATGGTCTCAAAGACCGCTATCTCGGCCGCATCTTCGGTCTCCGGTTTACTGGCCATTCCCGCCTTGCCCTTTATGGCAATGCCAACAATACCAACGATACACGTGAACCTGGGACTTCGGGCGATTGGAACGTGCAGGGGGTGCCCGGCGGCCGCACGGAAATGCAGACTGCCGGCTTCGAGGCACTGGTAAAGGATAAAAAGGACGTATGGAAATACACCGGCAATGCCAAATTCTTCCGCCGCCACACCGACAACGAACAACTGACTTCGGGCGAGACTTTCCTTGCCGATGGCAGCAACTTCACTCGCTACAGCAACAGCAGCGCACTGAAGAACATCAGCGCCACCACACAGCACAACTACGACTATCGCCGGCCCAACGGTTATCTGACGATTTCCGCCCGCGCCAGCTATGAGCACGCGAAAAATGAAAGTGATGCCCGTACCGCCAACTTTTCTGGTGACCCGATGGATGCCTATCGCGGTGCTTCGCTCGACAGCATATTTATGAATTTGGGTAGTGATCGTTTGGAACATCTCCGTCTGAACGACGCCCGTAGCCGCGGCCTAAACCGCAGCAATGTATGGAAGGCCACCACAAGTCTCAACAGTTTCATCCAAGTGCCGCATACGCCCGACTTTATCAGACTCTCTGCCGAAGCCAATGTGGAACATCGCCGCGCTACGGCTTTCTCCGATTATCGCCTGCGCTATGCTGACGAGGGTGCGCCCGACGATTTGCGCCAACGTTACGAGCGCACACCCTATTTTTCGGCTTGGGGTAATATTAGCCTGAACTACACCTACAAAGGCGATGTCTTGTATGTGGAACCTTATCTCAAAATCAGCGAAGCCTATCGTGATACTGAACGTTCCCTTTATCGTCTTGATCTGCTCGGTGATGGCGCACCGGAGTTTGGTCAGTTACCCTCTACAACTGAGGCCTTAGCCCGGACCATCGATGCCGCCAATACCTACGACGAACAAAGCCATCAGTTTGTTACGGCGGTCGGTACGCAGATTTACATTTGGTTGGGCGGTAAACTTCCCAGTCAGAGCATCTCGCTGAAGCCAGAAATGCAATGGCGAGTGGACCGTTTGGACTACCTACGTGGCACGCTCGATGTCAATCCCCACCGTTCTGTCGTCCGCTTTACCCCAGAAGTGTCCTATGGCTTCGATAATTTCCGTGTGGGCTATAGTCTCGGCTATTCCGACCCCGACCTCTTGAGCCAACAGGTGTATACCGACGATGTCAATCCGCTCAATATCTTCCGTGGCAATCCCGACCTCAAGGGCAGTATCAACCACAGTGCCTATCTGAATCGTTCCTTTGGCAATTGGCGGAAGGGCGTCAATGGAACAGCTAAAGTATACTACCGCCTGACGCAGAGGGCTATAGCCCACGCCATGGACTACGATGAGGCCACCGGTGTCCGTACCTTTACGCCGCGCAATGTTGACGGCAACTGGAGTACGGGTGGTGCCTTAGACTACAGTCGTCCGGTAGACAAGAAGAAACAGTACATATTCTCGACCAGCACCGGTCTGGACTATCTCAATAGCGTGGATTACGTCACCGTGCGCTCCACCGTGCGCAACCTCTCGCTACGCGAAACGTTCAAACTCGACCTGCGTTTCAAGAACTACCTCGTCGGACTCCATGCCACGGCGCGTTACCTCCATGCCACCTCCCAACGCAGTGGCTTCACAACAATTAACAGCGCGGACCTCAACTATGGGGCTACCGCCCAGTTGCCTCTGCCAGGCGGTTTCAATTTTTCGACCGACCTTACGCTTCTCCATCGCATGGGATACAGTGATGAAAGCATGAATGACGTGCGGTTTGTGATGAACGCCCGTCTCTCCAAGTCGTTGCTCAAAGGTCGCCTGGGCATCACCATCGACGGCTTCGACATCTTCCAAGGACTGAGTAATGTGCACCGCCAGCTCAACGCACAGGGTATCACGGAGACGTGGAGCAACTCCCTGCCTTCCTATGCCATGCTCCGCATCTCTTACAAGTTGAGCAAGCAACCGAAGAGGAAGTAATTTATATCAGCTCCTAGATCTTTTGAAAAGCCATTGAGATGAAAGGTGGTATCAGGAATATAGGAATTGGTATCATTTATTTTTTACTTCTCAGATTTCGCAGATGGAGGTTTACTAAATAAATAGAGGATACAGACAGATTTTCTCTTGGGTCCCCATCGTACGCTTTAAAACAAAGAGTCCAATCCGAAATTCAATCGGACTGGACTCTTTGTGTCATTGTATATCCGTATCTTCCTTGCGGAATGATATCGTATTTAACTTCTGATTTAGATATTAAGTAATGGTAAAAAAATAACTTCATACAGTTTTAAAATATTCATCTTCCTTTCTCCCGCCATTTTTTATCCGTCTCTTGTTCTGCTTGGAAGCGCGTCGGCAGTCGTGTAGCCCGCTACACTCCTTTCTCCTAACTTCCCATCAGATGCAAGATTCGAACAAAAAATTGCCGAACTTATTATTTCACCATTACTAAAATCCAAAAATCCTCTTTGTAATAGGAGTAAATCAGGAACTTGAATGCCGTATTATCTGATTTCTATTTTACTGCGACCTGCGCCCGGGAGTTTTACCAGGCGGATTTGCGGATTGATTTGGGAACGAATCTGGCTCGTATGGCTGATGACGCCAACCTTGCGTCCCTGGGTGGTCTCAAGACGGCTGAGGGCATCCATGACAAGCTGCAGGGATTCCTGGTCGAGATTGCCGAAGCCCTCGTCGATGAAGAGGCTGCCTATGGCCAGATTATTGCTTGACAAGGAAGCCAGTCCCAAGGCAAGGGCAAGACTGACAACGAAGGTCTCACCTCCAGAAAGTGAATGGACAAAACGGTGCTCGTCAAACATGTCACGGTCTATGATCTCGAGAGTGAGGGTTCCAGGCAAGGTTTGCAGCTCATAGCGTGGAGAAAGTTGGCGAAGATGGTAGTTGGCATGCTCCACGAGATATCCGAACGTGTAACTTTGTGCCAGTTCGCGGAATTTTTTTCCGTCGGCGCTGCCCAAGAGGGTATTCAGACGACTCCATTGGAGATAGTTGTCCTTTGACTTGTTGAGTTTCTCTTCGTAGCTGGAAGTAAGCTGTACGCTTTTCCGGTGAGCAAGAATCTTCATATTCAGTGCGGCGAGAGTGTCGCGGAGTTGTTCCAGACGTTTTTGAAGGTTTTCCCGTTGTTCGTTAAGATAATCCGGAGTTTCTCCCTGTTCCTTGTTCGGACGTATGGGGGCACCTTGTATACGGAGAAGTTCGGCACGTGCCAGTTCCAAATTATGGAAAGTCAGTGTCTTTGCCTTTTTCTTCTCATCAATACGCCGGCGGAGTGCGTTCCAGTCGCGTGAGTCGGAGAAGATGGCTCCCAGTTCCTGCATTTGTACCGGAGAATGGCTACCATTGAAACGGAGAATCCACAAATCCATTTCTGACATTTTGTTGCGGTATTCCTCTTGCTTCTTCAATCGGTTTTCTACGAGATTCTTCTGTGTGCCTTGAGAGAGGCTGAAGCGATTGGCAGAAATTTCCACTTCTTTGCGTGCAGCATTCTCTTTGGCGCGTGCAATATTGATTTGTTCTTGCAATGCACTTTCTTCCTTGTCCGGGGTACTGTCACCGAAGAGTGACTTATATTCCTGGTGCTTGTTGTTCAAGGTCTGTGCGGCCAGCTCGTAGGCCTCATGGCGTCTGGACAACTGGCGTGCGGCCTCGCTTTGATTATTTTCAGCAGCTCGGATTTCCTCATTCAGGATAGCCTCGCTTCTCGATCCTTCTTCCAAGTTTTTGCAAGTCTGCTGCCAGTCCATGTACAAGCTGGTGAGGCGCATACGGAATCCGTCGGGATTGTTCTTCCATTCTGTAAACCAGCCAGACAGGGTGATGATTTCATCCAAGTCGGTATAGAGCTGGGTGCAGGTACGGTCGGACATTTGTAAAGAATGTTGCAGCTCTTCGATAGAGGCCGTCACAATCTTATATTGGGTGCGGAGATTTTCAAGATAAGCCTGGTCATCACTGATCTTGGCACTGAGTGTGTTGATTTCCACATTGAGACGGTTGATCTGCTGTTGGTGGAAATTGTATTCTTTCAGCTCTTTCTCTGCCTCACTGATATCCCTGCGGGTATTGTCAGAGAGCATTTCTATCATCAGACGGCGTGCGTTGCGGTTGACTCCCTCAGAGCAGTCCTTAAATGAAGTGTCCAGATCCTGGCAGGCTTTCCACTCTTCGACATCCGAAGTTTGTTGTCTGACACGTTCTTCGATGTTTTCCCCTTCAGCATGCACCCGGCCTTCTCCTGCAGCCAGTTTCTCTTTTAATTCGACCAATTGTTTGTTCTTACAATCCAATTGTTCAAGAGCTTCGTTGTATTCTCTCTCTAAATTGTTGAGGAGTTCACCTAATTCTCTTTCTGTTTCGGTGTGGTAGGGATGATGGGTGGCGCCACATACCGGGCAGGCAGTGCCTTCCTTCAGTTGTTGTCGGAGTTGTACGATATTTTTACTCTGGCTCAGAGTGAAAGCTACGTTGAGGCGTCGGTAGGCTTCGTCGAGCACTTCCACTTCGTGTTCGGTCCGGGCAATTTCCTTTTTGATTTGTTCCAATTCACTGAGATGGCGGCTGTAGTTGGCTTTCTTCTCACTGATTTCACGATAACCCGAGGAAATGCGCTGCCAAAGAGCTGCTGCACGTTCCAAACTGATGAGGCGGCTGCGGTAGTCGGCAAAGCGCTGTTGCAGCAGGTCGCTATCGTGCCCTTGGTTGCACTGTACATGGATGAGCAGTTCGCCCTTCAAACTGGAAAACTTCTCATTATTGGTCTGCTGTTGCTTTTCTACCTTTTCGCGGTTGGCAGCCAGTTCCTTCTGTGTTTTTTGAAGCTGGATGAATTTCTTATGTGCTTCGGCATTTTGCTGGGATTCACTGTTGAAAAGACTGAGTTTGTCCTTCATCAGGTCGAAGCGGTCGAACATCATTTTATGCACCGAAAGAGCCTGTTGGCGGAGTTGGTAGCTTTCGATGTTCTTTTGTATCTGTTTGTAACTTTCTTGTTTGCTCTTGTATTCGGACTGCCGTTGCTCGAAAGTACGCTGGACATTGATTAACTCCTCTTGGGCTTTCGCCAAGCGTTCACGAGCTTCTTTTATTTCACCTGTGAGGGCATGTCCACGGTTGATGGTCGGACGGCGTTGTACCAGTTTGAGTTCCGCTTCTTCCGAACGGTGGGTAAGGCTGTCGAGTTCGGTACGTCTTTTTTCTACCAGCCGGTGTTCTTCCTCCATCTGGCGGGTGATGTTTTCCTCTTGCAACTTCAAGGCCTGGATATCCTCATTCCGCACCATGATTTCTTTGTAGAGAGGCTGTACACAGAGCACGCCGTCGTATCGTTCCAACTGAAGTTCGTCGGCACGAAGGGCGACATACGCCTTATGGGCGGCATCGCTTTCTGCATCGCAGCGTCGCACTTCCTGTTCCGCTTTTTCATTTTCGGTGTACCATAGCAGCTGTTTTTCAACCAAGGTGTATTCCTGAGTTGTTGTATTGATGGTAGACTGCAGGAGGTTTTGCTTCTCCTCGATTTCAACGATTTCTTCAGGTTCCAAGCGGTTGGTGTTGATACCTTTCAGTTCGTTTTCGAGTGCTTCCACCTCGCGTCGGGCCAGTTCGTTTTGTTGGTAGATATTTTTAGAAATTTCTCCGTAGATTTCTGTTCCTGTCAGTTTTTCGAGCAAGGCAGATTTTTCTCCGCGCTTCGCCTTTAAGAAGTTGGAGAAACTATTCTGGGCCAGCATGACGGTACGGGTAAACTGCAGATAGTCCAGTCCGATAATGTTGACGATATGTGTGTCGATTTCTTTTTCCGGGAAACTCTCCTTCTTTGGAGAAAGACGGCGGAGACTGCGGCTGACTGTGTCATAGGTGCCGGTGCGTTTTACACGAAGCGACCAGGTGGCTTCATAGAGAGCTCCGTCGGGCGTAGAGAATTCCACTTTGCTATAAGCTTCCTTTTGTCCGCGTCGGAGAATCTGACGGACGTCGCCGGTTTGAAGTTGTGATGCGCCGACCCCATTGTTTTTCAAGTCGGTACTAGGTACCCGCTCAGCGTTGTCGAAACGTGGAGCATGGTTATAAAGAGCGAGGCACACCGCGTCGAGCAGTGTGGATTTGCCCGCTCCGGTATCGCCCGTGATGGCGAAGAGGCTGGCGGAGCGGAGCGGTTCCTTTGTGAAATCTATGATATGCTCTCCTTCGATGGAGGTCAAATTGCAGATCGTGATTTTCTCTATTTTCACGGCAAGTGTATATAATGGGTTAGGAATGAGGGTTGAGGCTGATTTCTTCGGCCTTTTTGAAACGGCTTTCCATCTCGGGTGGCATTTCTTCTTGATAATAGTGGGCGAAGACACGTTGTGCCATCTTTATCGGGGATAGGTTTTGTAATGTTTCACTATGCTGTCTGATTTCCGTTTCTTTCTCAGACGCAGGCAATTCGCGGACGATACGGCAAAAATGTACGGCTCGGTCTGCAAGTGCTTCGGTGACATTGTGCAAGAGCGTCGGTTCGGGCTGCTTCTCCAATAAGCGGATTTCCAGATAAGGCCAGCTGTCACCGTTATCGTTCTTTTCGCGTTTGGGCAGTGTGCTGATGGCGTCGAAGACTTCTTGGGTGGTGGCATTTCCCTTATTAGGAATGCAGAGAAGAGAGCGTAGGGGAGTGTAGTGAATACGGCTCACCTCCACGCTGCCGTCTTCGGCGAGGTCTACCAGTTGTATGCCATGCTGATACTGTCGTTCGGAAAAAGACATGGGTAAGGCACTTCCCGAATAATACATCTGGGTTACTTTGCTGTGGACATCTTGTGCGCGGTGGATGTGTCCAAGGGCGGTATAGCTGATGCCTTTCCCCACCACGTCGGTGGGGACGCAATCTTGTCCGCCCACGACGAGGCGCTCACTGTGTTCGTTTTCACAGATTTCTGCTCCCGCCGCATAAAAATGAGCGGCCGAAATGACTGGCAGACCCTTGAATTCGGATTTGCGTAGTCTGTGCATCAAATTTTCGAAATAATATTGTATTCCTTCTGCTACCGTCATTCCACAGGGATAATCGTAGGGACGTAAATAAGGGAGGGCCAGGCAGACGACTTCAGCTTCAGTCTGATTCCGGCGGGCTAACGGGAGAATGAGATCATCGAAATTGATACTGTCATCTTCTTCGTTGCGCTTGATGTTGCCACGTACATAAATATTGTGGCGTTTCAACATCTCTGCCGGCGCGTCCAGGCGGCTGGCGGAATCGTGGTTGCCCGCAACAATGACGATTTGCAGACCTGGGACAACTTCAGTCGCTTCCATGAGAAAATCGTAGAAAAGACTTTCGGCTGTGGCGGAAGGATTGGACGAGTCGAAGATGTCTCCTGCGATGAGGAGAATATCCGGCATTTGCTGGCGTAAAGTAAGAATCAGCCAGTTTAGAAAATGGTGGTGTTCCGTAGTACGGTCGTAACTATGGAAGTTGTTGCCGAGGTGCCAGTCGGCAGTATGCAAAATCTTCATAGATGAATCTATATTTTTCCCGCAAAATTACTGATTCTTGTGCAGATATGCGCTTTTCCGATTTCCTTTTTTATCGTAATTTTCACTAATGAGAAAATAGGCAGACGGGGATTGTTGGAATCTGGGAATTTTCTCAGGGCGGAAGGTCTGTTTGGATGTTCTTGTGTGATTGTGAAGCTTTCTGCTGACGAATGAACGTGGAACTGGATAGAAACGTGCTGTTTGGAGGGAGCCTTGTTGATGAAGTGGGATAATCACGAGTTATCAAAGCGAAATAAAACGTATTTATCCCTGTTTTTCCTTCAAAAAAAGTTTTCCCTAATTTCTCTTTCATCTTTCACCGATGGGGATAATTGATTGGCTATGAGGCAAAGATGTGTGAAGGTGGCTCCTTCACACATCTTTCACAATAGGGAATTCTCTTTCACCAACGAGGATATTTAGAATTGTGTTTTTATGTTAATTATTTTTTGTTGTAAATCTGGGAAAACCAGCTTATTCAAAGATTTGGGCTCTGTAAAAACAGAGGTTGGTGCTGTTCAGAAATATGTTGATGACAATACCTTTATAGATATTGACGTTAATGGGCTTGCGTACGAATTAGCTTCGACTAATGCTGAAAACAAAGTAGATGCAGACAAGGTCGCAAAGATGAAAGCCGCGTTATATCGTTTTTACAGCCACGTAAACTTGGTAGATGGCATCTACAAATGTGATTTAACCAGTGCCATAGAGATTAATGTGTCTTCTGATGTTTTTGATGCTTTATTGAGTAATCTTGGAGACATGAACGACGCAATAGCTAATGCCAAAAAGGAAGGCAAAGAAATACACGCATCTAAAATTGACCAGGATTATTTAAATAGCTTGTTGAAATAGTCGTTTGTCAAATAGAAAATCTTATACATAAATGACGTATAGCCGACAACTATACGTCATTTTTCAGGCTATGTAATGGTGAAATAATAAGTTCACCATTACTTAGTTTTTTATAATCGACTTCTATCGAAGATTAATTTCGATCACTTACTTATATCAAAATATGAGCATAAGTGCAACCAATATCAATGGTATTATTATAAATACGATAGTAGCACACCCATTCTGCCGAAACACTTCTTTGAGGCTATGTGTTTCTTGCCATGTCGCATAGAGCAATAACAATAAAGATAGCAATAAGACAATTGCTAGAATCTGTTTAATGATATCAATCCAAGGATAGTCCAATTTCTTGACAATAAGAGAGAAAAGCAAGGTGCAAAAAAAATAGGTTTCAAAAAAATTATTTATCTTTTTTCTTTGTAACATGATAAATTCATTTATTAGTGCCAAAATTCTAATGACTATCGACAAAATGGAAGTAAGGCAACTGTTTCTATACACCGACGTTCCCCAAGAATACAGGCAAGCTCCAGCAGCAATCTTCACGCTAGTAGAGTTATTAGATCCGTTATTTGTTATTCATTATCTCAATAGGGCAATCTACATGATTATGCAGAAAGTCATATAACAACACAATTTTATCAGACGATAATGTACCGATGTGAAATCTCTTGATACCTTTATCTGTCTTGATGTTGACAGATATAGAATTCTTCAGGAAACCACGTTCTGTGTATAGAGATATTCTATTCACGTCAGTTTTCGAAACCTCTTTCTTGGGAGATAGGATATTCCTTATTATAATCTTAGATTCGGCTATGGATAACGTATTTCCATATTTACGGATTATTCTATAGTTCAAAACACATGACAGTAACAGGGTCGATATTAAACCTACATTATCTTTGCTAAAGCTGAAAAATATTATAGGAATAACAAATATGATAAGTACACCTATGACGATGTTTGAATATTTATAAGGAAGATTCATGTGTTAAAAAATTATCGTGCGGTTATCATTGACATTCAGTATTTGTCTAAGCAACAAGTAAATGCTACGAAAGTATAATTCATGACAAGATAGTGCTTTGGCTACATTTATGCAATATTAAAAGAAAACATTATACCTTTTAGAATATTACCGACGAACAATTGACTATCAATTTTGAAAGGAAGGTTTACTAATATTTAAATAATGATAGTCAATTAAACAGAATAATCTGATTCTAAATGTCTCTTTTATAAAATCATTTTCTTTTGATTTTATGGATGATTTTTTTCGTACAGTAAATAAGAAATTCACTGCCTAAAAACAATGCTATTGCCCAAATAAGATTTTGCATAAAAGGATGTCCAGCATACAATAACCATAGCGAACAAAAGATAACCAATTTTGCCAGGAACCATAGTACTGATGTAATTAGCGAATTGTATTTTCCCATAATAGCCAATATTTATTATTGATACTTATTTGTGATTAAGATTTAAGCATATAACAAAAGTAGGAAATAAATCCGGTTCACCGAAATTAATCAGTGTGTTCTAACTTAGAATGCAAACATGGAAATAGAATCTCGACTGCACTCAGCAATCAAAACATCGCGTTAATAACCATTTGTTCGGGCTTCTATTCTGGCTCTTTGACTCATCCATCTTA
>SAMEA104404103__coassemble_2018_pt1 | contig 11093 bp, 10 predicted proteins | sample SAMEA104404103__metabat2_high_PE_061 | metagenome-assembled genome bin SAMEA104404103 (sample SAMEA104404103) | Balaenoptera acutorostrata | reverse complement strand
TGAAATTTCACAGGAACCATAGGGATTGATGTTGGATTTATAGAGGAAATATAAGCATTTTTTACGGGGTACCGCCACCTTATGCGCTGCTAGATGCAAAATACCAGCATCCAACCACTCTGACGCATCCATAAAAAAGAGGTGCACGAGCATAACCCGCACACCCCTCCAAATTTATCTAAAAAATAACATTAAAGTGTTCTATTCTTTTCAGAAATCCTTATTTTCCAAAATTTGGCAATTGCAATTTTTCAAAACTTCCTGACATTTTTCCAAATCTGTGGGACGAATCACCACATTAGCCTTATCCCCCTGTGCGAAGGCGTACATATATTCGATAAAAATCTGTTCAGCCGCCAACTTCTCCAAAATGACAGAGAGCGCTCCTGCCACATTGGGACAGTGGATGCAGACCACGTCAGTCAACATGACAGCGAAACTGGCCGCCCGCAAAACCTCGACAGCAGGCTCCACTTCGGAAACAATCAGACGCAAGATACCGAAATCAGTAGATTCGGCCATGCTGAAGGCATGCATATTAATATGGTTTTTCGCCAAAATTTTAGTTACCTCATTAATTCTTCCGGTCTTGTTTTCCAAAAACACTGATAACTGTTTCATATCCGATAGATTTATTATTTCAACAATCGTTTGTCAACCACATGCTTGCTCTTTCCCAAAGAGCGCTCGATGCTGTTCGGCTCCATGAGTCGCACATCTGCGCTGATGGTGATGACACTTTTGAGTTTGTCTGCCAGTTTTTTCTTCATCGCCAGCATGCGTCCCATGTCGTCGGAGAAGAAGTCCTTGCGCACTTCTACCTGCACCTGGAGGGTGTCGAGATTGTTGACACGGTCCACCACCAACTGATACTGAGGTTCGAATTCTGGCATATCCAGGATAACACTCTCCACTTGTGACGGGAAGACATTGATACCGCGAATGATAAGCATATCGTCGCTACGGCCCACAATACGGCCCATGCGGACATTCGTACGTCCGCAAGCACATTTGCCATCCATCAGAGTCGTCAGGTCCTTGGTACGATAACGCAGAAGCGGCATCCCCTCCTTTGTCAATGTGGTGAACACCAGTTCGCCCTGCTGACCATAAGGCAGCTGTTCCAAGGTTTCTGGATTTATGATTTCGGGATAGAAATGGTCCTCATTGATATGCGATCCATTCTGGCATTCACATTCGTAAGAGACCCCCGGTCCCATGATTTCACTCAAACCATAAATATTGAAGGCCTTGATGCCCAGACGCTCCTCGATTTCCTTGCGCATATTTTCGGTCCAGGGTTCCGCGCCCAGTGCTCCCACACGCAGATGGATGTCCTCTTTCTTTATCCCCATACGCTCCATGGCCTCAGCCATGTAGAGGGCATAGGAAGGAGTACAGGCAATTCCCGTAATCTGCAAATCACGAATCAGACGCAAATGTTTCTCCGTATTACCGGTAGAGGCAGGAATGACCGTGGCTCCCAAATTTTCCACGCCATAGTGGGCGCCAAGTCCGCCGGTGAAGAGTCCGTAACCATAACTGACAGAGAAAGTGTCGTTGCGAGTGACACCGAAAGCCGTCAGACCACGAGCCATCACCTCGGACCATACCGACAAATCCTTGCGGGTGTATCCCACAATAGTCGGATTGCCCGTAGTACCGGAAGAGGCATGCACACGCACCACCTCTGAAGAAGGAGCCGCCATCAGTCCATAAGGATAGTTGTCACGGAGATCCTGTTTGGTCGTGAAAGGCAGTTTCACGATGTCATCGATATCACGTATATCTTCAGGTGCCAAATCGAGCGCCTGCATTTTATTTCTATAGAATGGAACGTTGTGGTAGACGAGACTCACCAACTTCTGCAAGCGTTTGCTCTGCAAGGCGTGCATCTCATCTCTGCTCATACATTCTTTATTGGAATTCCAAATCATTGCTGTTTATTGCATTTATAATAATAGGAGTAAAATCCTCCGTAGTTCACATTTTCATGAATATTCTTTTAAACTAATGGATGGTCCTCATGGAAAGCCCGCATACGTTCCTCCATAATCGGATAAAGTTCATCGCGCATACGGGAAGTACAGGCACGCACACCTTGCTGTTCACTGCCAGTCGTTGCCAGGGAGATGCTGCTCACTCCGTAATAGAGAAGTTCGCAAAGCAATTCCCCACCCGTCATGTTGCCATAACCGATAGTAAAGAAGAAACCGTCACCTACGGGGCGCGTCACGTCATGGTCATAAACGATATGGAAGCCATTGTCCGTGAAAATTTTCTTCATCTTCTCCGCACGGCGGCCATATTCACGAGTATCCTCTACAAAATTAATTTTACCTTCGGTGGAAAGACGCAGCATTTCGGCATAAGCATATTGGGTAGAAGCGGTACAGCCGGAGGTGATCATATAAAGGATGGAGGCCACCAAAGTCTGCCCAAAGACACCAGCGTCGTGATAACGCTCAGCCAAAGCTGGATAGTGACGGTCGAAAAGACGGTCACTGATGGCTATCATCGCCATACGTTGTCCTGCATAGCTGAATATTTTGGAGGATGAAAGCATCAATATGTAATTGTCGGTATAGCGTGCCACCGTTGGCGGATAAGGGGCCTCGTAAGGATGTCCCAAGTCACGGCGGTAGTCCATACAGAAGTACGCGAGATCTTCCATGACAACCGCATCGTATTTGGTCGCCATCTCACCGATAATGGCGAGTTCCTCTTCTTCCAGGCAAATCCATGCCGGATTATTAGGATTGGAATAGACAATGGCGGCAATGTCTCCCTGAGCCATCATCTCCTCCAGCTTGCCACGCAAAGCTTCTCCACGGTAGGCATAGATATCGAAGAGCACCCATTCTGCGCCAATGATGCGCAATTGGGATTTCTGTATCGGGAAACCCGGATCAATGAAAAGCACTTTTTTCTTCCCCGGAATGCGTTGGGTACAGGCTATGAAGGAACCATAGGACCCCGCCACCGAGCCGACGGTCGGCACACAGGAGCGCGGGGACACCTCCACATTGAGGAAAGCTTTCAGAAATTCGGAAGCCGCTGTCTTCAGTTCGGGAACGCCCGATGCCGGAGGATATTGCGAACCGACACCGCGGTCGAGAGCCGCTTTCTCGGCTTCCACTCCCAACTGGTTGACAGGCAGCCCCGGAGAACCCTGGTCCATGCGGATAAAGGGAATCCCCGTTTCTTTTTCCAAATATTGCGCCACCAACAGCACCTCACCGATGGTTGCCTGTGACAAATCGGCGACATGCAAGGTTTCCGCAGCTTTCGCCACAAGTGCTTCACTGAATATTTTCATCTTTAATTTTAACTTTTTCTTAAACAAACTTTTCCAAAGGACGGATTCCGTCAGGCATTCAGTCCCAAATCAAAAGCTTTCAGATTCATTTCCACGATTTTCTCTCCCTTGGCGGCAAATACTCTCGCTATGCTCTCACGCAACTGGTCGGGAGTAAGAATGTTAATATATTTAGCGGCACGTCCCAATAATATGATATTGGCACATTTCGGCATGTGATTTTCCTTCGCCACATCCTCTATACCCAACACAGCAACATGAGGTTGTGCCTCCAGTTCTGCCATCAAGGTAGTTTCGTCGGGATAATCGGGAATATTTTTGAAAGTATGGGAAGAAGTTACAATCCATCCTTCTTTATGGAGATAAGGCAGATAACGCAAAGCCTCCATCGGTTCCATAGAAATAATGAGATCGGCACCAGCCATCGGTATGAGGTCGGAATAAATCGTCGTATCAGAAAGACGCAGATTGGACTGCACATCTCCTCCCCGCTGGCTCATGCCGTGTACTTCCGCCTGTTTCAGATTCAATCCGGCAACTGTGGCCGCATCTCCTATAATCGTTGCGATGGTGAGGATACCCTGTCCTCCCACACCTGCTAATACAATATCTTGTTTCATTGTTTTTCTGCTCTTTTCTGTCGTGCCTTACGGCCTAACGTCTGCATGCATTCCCGACGTGGAATGATGACGGACACACCTTTGTATTCTATTTCTTCACGGATGATTCGGGTGATTTCCTCCATATTTTTAGGAAGAGGCACCACTACATGGACGTGCTCGGCAGGCACGCCCAATCCGAGACAGATAGCCTCGAACTTATTGGTACCGGCAGAATCTTGACCACCTGTCATCGCTGTCGTCAAGTTGTCTGAAATGACAACGGTGATATTGGCATTTTCATTGACAGCATCCAGAAGTCCCGTCATACCTGAATGGGTGAAGGTAGAGTCGCCAATCACTGCGATGGCGGGATAGACACCGGCATCGGAGGCTCCCTTCGCCATCGTGATGGAGGCTCCCATGTCCACGCAGCTGTCGATAGCACGGAAAGGAGGCAATGCTCCCAAAGTATAACAACCGATATCGCCAAATATACGAGCTCCGGGATATTCAGCAGCCACCTGGTTCAATGCAGCATACATGTCACGATGCCCACATCCCTGGCATAAAGCCGGTGGCCGGGGCACCACCTGCTGAGCTGCCGCATGGGGCGCTGGCAATGTGAGGCCCATGGCAAGAGCCACACTGTCTGGTGTGAGTTCTCCGGTACGCGGCAAATCACCAGTCAGACGCCCTACCACAGGATAGTCGGCAGACAACAAAGCCTTCACCGACTGTTCCACAACGGGCTGTCCGTCTTCTACCACGAGTATCCGGTCGCAAGCTGCCGCCATTTCTTTGATTTTCTGTTCCGGCAAAGGATATTGAGAAACTTTCAAGACAGAAGCGCCCGTTTTCTCCGGTTGATTTTCCATCACATAATTGAAACCGATACCGCAAGCGATAATTCCTAATTTGCCTGCGGAAGGCAAATAGGTATTGAAGGCAGAAACTGCAGAGGCTTTCTGCATTTCAGGCTGTTTTTCAATCAGACTCAGATACTGCCGGCGGGCAATACCCGGAAGTAGCACCCAATGCTGGCGTTCGTGATCAGGGCGGAGCGTATTTTCCTCATGGGGCGATTTGACTTCCACACCGGCACGGGAATGGGCAAGACGAGTCACCACACGCATCAGCACCGGCAACTTCAAAGCTTCGGACAACTGATAAGCGGGTTCCATCATATCATAGGCCTCCTGTTGGTTGGAGGGTTCAAATACCGGCACCATGGCAAATTTTGCATAAAAGCGCGAATCCTGTTCATTCTGTGAAGAATGCATGGAGGGGTCGTCTGCCGCAAGCACTACCAAACCGCCGTTCACCCCAGTGATGGCGGAATTGACAAAGGCGTCGGCACAAACGTTCATACCCACATGTTTCATGCAGACAAGCGCACGTTTTCCGGCATACGACATACCTAATGCGGCTTCCATCGCCGTTTTTTCATTGGTACACCAGCGGCTGTGGAGGTTACGTTCCTTCGCCAGAGCATTGTTCTGAATATACTCGGTAATTTCTGTGGACGGAGTGCCCGGATAAGCATAGACACCGGACAAACCGGCATGAATAGCTCCCAAGGCTATCGCCTCGTCGCCCAACAATAATATTCTATTTTTCATTCTATCTATATCTTTCTTATTTCAACTCAAAAGCATCTGCATCGTCCAACACGGGGAATTTTTCCCGGAAAGCCTGCAATTTGTCCATATCGAGCAAGGCTGAAACTTCACATTCCCGGTCGCGTTCGCATGCAGCCAATGTCCTGCCATAGGCATCAATGATGGCACTGCCGCCACAATATTCGCATGAAGGGTCCTGACCCACACGGTTGACTCCGGCTACAAAGCACTGGTTCTCAATGGCACGGGCTCTAAGCAAGGTATTCCAGGCTTCGACGCGGGAGGTCGGCCAACTGGACACATAGAGAAGTACATCGTAATCGCCCTGGTTGCGTGCCCACAAAGGGAAACGCAGGTCGTAACATACCTGCAACAAGAAACGGACGCCACGGAATGCAACGATGACACGACGATTCCCTGCTGTAAACCGTTTATGCTCCCCGCCATAGGTGAAGAGATGTTTCTTGTCGTAATATGCCACACTTCCGTCGGGCTTGACAAAATAAAAGCGGTTGAAATATTTTCCATCTTCCGAAACGGCCACACTACCGGCTATCGCCGCATTGACAGCAGCAGCTTTCCTCTGCATCCAGTGCAAAGTGTCGCTCTCTGCCGACTCTGCAATACCCTTCGGTTCGGTACAAAATCCCGTGGAAAACATCTCAGGCAACACGTAGACGTCAGCACCCGGCTGCGCACTAATGGCTGCATCCGCACGCTGCACATTTTGTGTAGGATCTGCCCAGATGATATTACGTTGAAGAATCGTGATTTTCATAATTTCATCTAATTTAGCAAGGTTTGGTAGGCAAATATACCAAAATAGTGGGACTCTAAGCTTATTTTTATTAGATATTTTTCACATTTAAACATTTTCAGCTACTTTTTGCATAATAAGAGGTTCTGAAGAAGTTTTATAAATCAGATGAAGAGGGGCATCCACGCAAGTCTCTGTACAAACCATCTTTTGAAGTTTCATCTGTGTTTGGTACAGATTCCGCTCACTTTTAAACCTACATGGACGGTCCCCCACTCGTATTCTTTGCCAATCAGCATCTTATAATTAAAATGAGTCGTACTGTATACAACAAAATGCCTTTAATTCTTATCTTTTACTGAGATAAAAAGAATGAAAATAGCCACCATAATTTGAAACATCAAATATAAAAAAGGAATTACGTCGTGATTTATTAAAATCGCGACGTGATTTTAATACGCCACGTCGTGATTTTATAAAATCACGACGTGATTCCATTTTTATAAACGGTCTGACAAAAAATAAGAGGAAATGTTGGAAATACAAACAAGCGAACGAACTAATTCTTCCGAAGTTAAAAGAAGATGGAAACACGTTGAGAGATAAAATGAGCCTTTTGATGACTGAGGAGATTCCACGTTCGTCATGACAGGACATCGTCCAGACCTTTCTGTGTACTATATTTCATTTCCAGGTACTGCATAACTCGGAAAATCATGAGCCTAGAGATATAAAACAACCGGGAAATGGACCAAATAAATCTGACCATCAAACGTGAGTTAATTATATAGGTACTACTCACACTCCTGTCAAAACAAAAAGCGGATAAATATCTGCGTCCAAAACAAAAAGAGGCTTCCTCACGGAAACCTCTTCTCCATCATTCATTTATAAAAAAACCGGAGCTGGTTATTGGTTGACAGACTCCTTTTTCTTTGGCAATAAGGCACGGGCTATTCGGATTTCTCGTACCTTTACCCCCGCTGAAGGGAACCAAAGTTTTACGGTGTGGTGCTTACCTTTTATAAAATTCACTTTAAAAGATGTCTTCACACTGTTTACCAATTTATTTTTTATCGCGATGTGCTGCGCTTTTTGTGTGTTCATCCCGATACTTATTTTAGCGGAATCGGGCACCTGTTCCTTGTCGATGGCATAATAAACCGTCACGTTGTAGGTGCCGCCGGGAAGTTTCGTCTTCACAGCATATTCCGCCCCCGGCTGGAGCAAGGTACCGGCGTTGGCCTCTCCTTTTTTATTATAGGAGGAGGACTTTCCCTTAATGTATTCTTTTCCGTTGATAACCTCCGTCTCAATGAATTGCCCCTTTTTATATTGGGCAGCCTGGATGGTGACATGCATATTTTCCAATTCATGTCTGCTCTCTTCCTTTTGCGCATAAGCGGAGGGAACAAACATAGCACTGAACAGCAATCCCCAGGTTAGTTTTCCAAAGATTGTCTTTAAATGATATTTCATCAGTTTGTCAAAATATTTTTTTAATACAAAATCTAGTTGTTTTCTTTGCCGGTACCCGAATACTGTGGAATCTGTTTTTTATCCAACGGGAGAACCGGTCTGCTTCCGGAAGTGGCGCAAAAGTAATGCATTTTTTCTTATCAGAATGTCTAAAAGTCGTATCTTAAATTATTCACATTTTTTTTGACATATATTTTCTAAAAATGAGAAAAAGAAAATTCACAGTTACTAACTTGCAAAGGATTTCTGAAGTTCGAATGCGGGGAAACGAGACAACGGATACCTAATTATATGGCTCACCAGGAATCCGTGACAGTTACCTTTTCGCCTGTTCCAGCCACACAAATAGTAAGGACTTCCGCTATAATAAATAGAATTCAGTTACTTAGTTCTCATTTTTATGTTGTATCTTTGTCCCCAAAAATAAAAAAATAACAAGAATATATGTTTGAAAATCTTAGTGAAAGACTGGAACGGTCTTTCAAGATACTGAAGGGTGAAGGCCGCATCACCGAAATCAACGTGGCAGAAACTTTGAAGGACGTGCGCCGCGCTTTGCTCGACGCCGACGTGAACTACAAAGTAGCTAAGACTTTCACAGATACCGTAAAGCAGAAAGCTCTTGGTCAGAATGTATTGACCAGCGTCAAGCCAGGACAGTTGATGGTAAAGATTGTTCATGACGAACTGGCAACCTTGATGGGTGGTACAGCTACCGAACTGAATTTGAAGAGCCGCCCTTCTGTTATTTTGATGGCAGGTTTGAATGGTGCCGGTAAGACAACCTTATCTGGCAAACTCGCTTTCTTATTGAAGGAGAAGAAGAACCGCAAACCTTTGCTCGTAGCCTGCGACGTTTACCGTCCTGCTGCTGTCGAACAGCTCCGCGTTCTGGCAGAACAGATTGAAGTACCTATTTATATGAACTTGGTTTCCAAGGATCCTGTCGCTATCGCACTGGAAGGTATCAAGGAAGCTAAGGCCAAGGGTTACGACACGGTCATCATCGATACCGCCGGCCGTCTGGCTGTTGACGAAGAGTTGATGAAGGAGATTGCTGCTATCAAGGAGGCTTCCCAACCAGACGAAACACTCTTCGTTGTAGATGCCATGACTGGTCAGGATGCAGTGAACACCGCTAAGGAGTTCAACGAACGCCTTGACTTCGACGGCGTCGTACTGACCAAGTTAGACGGTGATACCCGTGGTGGTGCCGCTCTTTCTATCCGCACAGTGGTCGACAAACCTATCAAATTCGTAGGTACGGGCGAAAAGATGGAAGCGCTCGACGTATTCCACCCGGAACGCATGGCCGACCGTATCCTCGGCATGGGTGATATCGTCAGTTTGGTAGAACGCGCCCAGGCACAATTCGACGAAGAAGAAGCCCGCAAGCTCCAGCGCAAAATTCAGAAGAATCAGTTTGACTTCAACGACTTCCTCGCTCAGATCCAGCAGATCAAGAAAATGGGTAATCTCAAAGACTTGGCAGCTATGATTCCTGGTGTGGGCAAAGCTCTCAAGGATGTGGAAATTGACGACAATGCGTTCAAGGGTATTGAAGCCATCATTCTTTCTATGACTCCAAAGGAACGCCAACGTCCGGAAATTTTGAACCAAAGCCGTAAAAGCCGTATCGCCAAAGGTTCAGGTACTACCATTCAGGAAGTGAACCGCCTTGTCAAGCAGTTTGACCAGACCCGCAAGATGATGAAGATGGTCACTGGCTCCAAGATGGGCCGCATGATGGGAGGTCTTCCCAAAATGCCAGGCGGTATGCCTAAGATGCCAAACATGCCTAATTTGCCAGGCATGCCTAAGATGCCAAAATAAACCATATATACTGATAGCCTCTCCCGACAAAACGGAGAGGCTATTTATATATAATAGGTGTAAACGGCGATGGGCTTCTGCTTATCTGCAATAAAAAAACGTTTCAGACTGGTATGAAATCTTACCTCAGAATGATACTGAGTCCCTTGGCGGGTTGAAAATTTTCATCCTCAACTTAACGACTGAAACAATCAACGACAGAATCATGCCCTGACAATTTTCTTCATCCATGAAAGGTCAATTGCCTGACTCAATGCCTCGGCGACCATCACAAACCTACCCGCATAAATTTAAATACACCAGCCTTATCCTTTGCTTAGGTTAAAAGCTGACATTTTTTTTGCTGACGGCGTAAGAAATTGTAAATTTGCCTAGTCCGTTTTCCATACCGACAAGCTAGTTCAACTAAAGGAAAAGAAACGCCGGACAATATCATTATCGAACAACTTAAATACAAAATTCTATGACCATCATCGATGGAAAGGGCACAGCAGCCCAAATAAAACAAGAAATAAAAGAGGAAGTGGAACGTATCGTGAAAGCCGGAGGCAAACGACCTCATCTTGGCGCCGTACTGATTGGTCATGATGGCGGCAGCGAGACTTACGTACACAACAAGGTACTGGCTTGTGAGGCTTGTGGCTTCGACTCCACCGTTCTCCGCTTTGAAGAAGACATCACAGAAGAAGATTTGCTAGCCTGCGTCAATCGTCTGAACAATGACAAAGACATTGACGGGTTCATTGTGCAGCTTCCGCTTCCGAAACACATCAACAAACAGCGTATCATCGAAGCGATTGATTACCGAAAGGATGTGGACGGCTTCCACCCTATCAATGTGGGGCGACTGGCCATCGGACTTCCAGGTTATATATCAGCCACTCCGATGGGCATTCTCGAACTCCTCCGCCGTTACCATATCGAGATGAGCGGAAAGAAATGTGTGGTGCTCGGCCGTTCCAACATTGTCGGCAAACCTATGTCCCAACTCATGATGCAGAAGGAACATGGAGACACTACCGTCACCGTCTGCCACAGCCACAGCCGCAACATCAAGGAAGAATGCCTTCAGGCAGATATTTTGATTGCTGCCATTGGCAAACCTGAATATGTCACTGCCGACATGGTGAAACCCGGTGCGGTTATCATCGACGTCGGTACCACCCGCGTTCCCGACCCCACCCGTAAAAGTGGCTTCCGTCTTTGCGGTGACGTAAAATTTGACGAAGTCGCCCCGAAATGCAGTTATATCAGTCCAGTTCCCGGCGGCGTAGGTCCCATGACGATTTGCATGCTGATGCTCAATACCTTATCTGCATGGAAGCACGAATTTTATGACTAAAATCATTTTCGATGCAAAAACACGGAAGAAGAAAAATTCATGTTTGAATAAAAAAACTTCCCAAATAATTTGGTCATAACAATAAAAGTCCGTATTTTTGCATCGCTTTCGAAAAGGAAAACACCTTACGAAAGTCAATAAC
>SAMEA104404103__coassemble_2001_pt1 | contig 11187 bp, 9 predicted proteins | sample SAMEA104404103__metabat2_high_PE_061 | metagenome-assembled genome bin SAMEA104404103 (sample SAMEA104404103) | Balaenoptera acutorostrata | reverse complement strand
CATGGATGATCTACAAGCAGTGGAGAAAAAAGAAAAATAACACTGTCGAATAATTGAAAACAATATTAAAATATCTGCTCGTGAGCGTATGGCCGCTGACAGGTGCCGCACAAACTTCAGCACCCGTAACGGAAAAGATACCCTCAACGGAGCATCAATGGACATACGGTGTCGGGCACGTCAATGTGCTCGACACTTATCTTTCTCCCCTCACCTACGAAGGTCCCGCTTTCTCGGTACACCACCGTTCGGAGCGGCTGGCCAGATGGGGGAAGGGACGCGTCACCGTGCAAGGCGACTTCGGCGGACGGGCGGCCTATACCGCCACAGCTCCCGATGACGACAAGGCATGGGACGGCGACTTCAAAGCCGGGGTGGCATGGCTCTACAACTGGCACCCCACTGCGGGACTGCGGATTGCCGCCGGCGGACGGGCTGATCTAGGCCTTGGCTTCACTTATCTGCTGAAGAGCAGCAACAACCCGGCACAAGGACGACTCCATATCGAGGCTGGCATCTCAGCCCTCGCCGAACAACAGTTTCACCTCTGGCACAAGCCTTTCGCCGCACGGGTACAACTGGACCTGCCCATGATAGGCGCCATGTTCACTCCGAACTACGGACAGTCGTACTACGAGATCTTCGCTCTGGGAAATTACGACAAGAACATCCGCTGCACACATCCTTTCAACGCTCCTAGCGGACAATTGGAAACGACCCTGCGCATGCCACTGGGAAAATCGGCCCTGACCCTGGGATACCGGGGCGACATCCGCCAAAGTCATGTCAACCATCTGAAACACCATGCCTGGACGCATTCCTTCATCATCGGCTATGTGCGCCGCCTGCATCTGCTCCCTCATCCCTTACAATAAAATCTGACAGATATCTAAAACAATACTGCGTCATGCGTTTCTTCTCTCTTTCATCTCCCCTCCGCTCCCTCTTGCTCTGGCTGGCAATCACTCCTCTCTTTGCCGCCTGCATCACGGAGGATGTGCCCGACGATACCCGCCGCGGCAACTTTGAAGCGCTTTGGACCTCGCTGGACCGGCGCTACTGCTTTTTCGACTACAAGAACCAGGAGTACGGACTCGACTGGAACGAGGTATACCAGCGCTATGCTCCCGCCATCAACGAAAAAATGACGGACCGCCAACTCTTTGAGGTACTTGCCAAAATGACTTATGAACTGAGAGACGGTCATGTCAATCTCTATGCCTCCCACGATGTAGCCCGCTACGGCGCGTGGTTTGACGATTATCCCGCCAATTATGCTGACACGCTGGAACGCATCTACCTCGGACGCAGTGAGGAATATGAAACCGCTTCGGGACTGAAATACAAAATATTGGACGACAATATCGGCTATATCCGCTGTGCGACCTTCCAATATGGTTTCGGCGACGGCAACCTTCACGAAATACTACGCAAACTGGCGCTCTGCGACGGCCTCATCATCGATGTCCGCAACAACGGCGGCGGCATGCTGACAGCTGCCGAACAACTGGCTTCCATCTTTACCAACGAGACTTACACCGCCGGCTATGTATCCCACAAAACTGGCTTCGGACACCATGATTTTTCCCAACCGGAAGCTCTGCGCATCCATCCCTTTGTCGGTTTCCGCTGGCAAAAGCCTGCGGCTATCCTGACCAACCGCAGCACCTTCAGTGCCGCCAATGCCTTCGTCATGTATCTGAAAGGAAGACCTCGGATCACCATTATCGGCGACCGCACCGGAGGAGGATCGGGCATGCCTTTCACCACGGAACTGCCCAACGGATGGACCCTCCGATTTTCCGCCTGCCCGATGTACGACGCCCGGATGCAACAGACTGAAATGGGGATCGACCCGGATATACAGGTCGACCTCAGCCCGGAAGACCTCCACAGAGGAAAAGATACCATTATCGAAACAGCTAGAAAAAAACTACGCGAGCAGACGCAGGTCCAATGATCTGAAACCAGACAGGCCCCACCACGAACGGGCGCTATCCGTTTCTGCCATCGCCCCACCGCTCTAACCGCCTTCCGCTTTATTTAAAATAAATATGGAAAAGAACAACATACACATCTTTACAGATATCGATGCACACAAGGATCATATCTATGCCATCAAATCTGAACTGACCAAAATCGTACCCCAGCATACCCATGCACAAGGGCACATACTCGTGGTACTCAGAGGGGTAGCCACCATGAACGTGGAGCACAGCGCTTACTATATCCCCAACGGCTATTTTGTATGGATTCCTTCCGAAGTATCCCACCGGGTGGCTTTTGAAGGCGCGTCACTGCTCGCACTCAACATTTATTATCCCGCCGACTTCTCCGACACTCCCTTCTTCCGCGAAGTAGGCACCTACCCCATTCCTTCCATCCTCCACCATACCCTGGAACTGGTCAAGGAAGAAAATGCCAGCTACTTCCCCGGCGACTGGATGTACGAACTGCTGGCCACCGTACACCACGTTCTCCCACATATCATCAAGAAACAAAAATATCCGCTCCGCCTCCCGACCAGCGACCATCCGATGATACAGAAAATTGTGGAAATCATCCAGAACCGCTACCAGTCGCCCATCACCATGCAAAGCATCAGCGAGGAAGCGGGTGTCAGTGTGCGCACGCTGAGCCGTTATTTGCGGAGCGAACTCAACGTATCCTTTATCCAGTATGTACGCACCTTCCGTGTCATCATGGCCATCAATCTCATGGTAAAGGGCGACGAGTCCATCACCAACATTGCCTACAGTGTGGGCTTCGACAGTCTGACCACCTTCAGCAATTCTTTTTACAAAGTCACCGGACAGCGTCCGAGCGCTTTCTTGAAATAAGAGCATCGTCAGTTTGGCTAAAATGAATAAATCAATGGCATTTTTTATCAAATAAAAAAATGCCTTTCTTCCTACCTTTGCATCAGTTTAAAATAGGTAAGAAGATGAATATGAAATGGGCAATATCCCTTTGCCTTTTATTGTCTTCCAGTGTAGTGAGCGCACAGACATCATTGGAAGAGAAGGCGTTTAATTTGAATGAGGTTCGCAGTTTGGTTGAGAAAAACCGTTCTATCATCATCCAACATTTGAACCAAGAAATTGCTTCTGAAAGATTAGAGCAAAGAAAGTCAGAACGGTTACCCGAACTTTCATTGGGAGGCGACGGATATTTTAAAAACGTGACCCCGCTCGGAACTTCCGTTCCTAATGACAATTCCCTACTTTACCACTTCAATATTTCTTCCGAATTCGATTTGTACACCGGTGGCAAGCATACTTACGCGATTGAACGTAAGTTGAACGAAAAGCTGATGAGTGAAGAGGAATTGAAAAAGACCCAGCAGGAAGTGGAACTCAAGGCCTACATTCTTCTCTACGATCTGCATCGCAATTATGAATATCGCAACTTCGTACGTTCTTCCATCCATCTGAGAGAGAAGGAATACGAGCGCATCAACCAGCTTTACCAGAACGGTTTGGTACTGAAGAGTGATTTACTCCGTTCCAAGCTGGATATCACCGACTTGCAGAAAGACGAGGTCGCCATCTCCAACAGCATCGACATCCTTTCCGACCAGCTTTGCGTTTTGCTGGGCATGGGCAAACTCAACACCATCAAGCCCGCTTTGGAAAAGGACCTGGGCTACAAGGTCAACGAATCATTCGAAGAGATGTTCCAGTATGCGTTACAGAATTCTCCCGTTCTCAAAATTCACCGTATTCAGCAGGACAACGCAGAAACCGAACTGAAGGAAATCCGTTCGGCCCAACGTCCGAATGTCAAACTCTATGCACAATATGGTGTAGGCTCTCCCCTCCAGCCTAAGACTTACGACCATCAGCTGGGCGGTGAAATCGGTGCGAAAATCAATTTTTCTCTCTCCTCCTTTTATAAGACCAAACATCAGATAAAGGCTCAGAAACAAAAAATCATCCAGGAACAGTGGAAGATGAGCGAAGAGGAGGAAAATCTGAGAAACCGCATCTTCGAACTCTACACCCGCTACAACGAGTCTTTGATCAATATCGACCAGGCTTTGCAGAAAATCGATATGAGTAAGGAGAGCAACCGCATCCTGACCAACTCTTACTTCAACCAGCAGGCATTGCTCATCGACGTTCTGGAATCGGAGACCAAAGCCATGGAAGCTTCCTTCGAATGGGTGGAGGCCGTGGTCAATTCCCAAAAATATTATTGGGCTTTGAAGCAAATCTGCGGATACATGCAAATGCGCTAGAATGTGGGAACCGGAAACAAGCGGAGAAGTCTGACCATTCCAAAGATATGGAACCCCGCTTCCTACTCCCGCCTTTCTCTACACACATATATAAATAAGGAACAACAAAGGTAAAAGGATAATCAAAATGAAAAGAAGAATTGTAAACTACGTAGCTAAATTGACCACCTTAGCACTCGTTATTGGTTTCGGTGGATGGAGCATCTGGTATGCTTACCGCATCTATAAATACGAAGAAACCAACAACGCACAGGTAGAACTTTATATTACTCCGATTTCCAGCCGCGTCATGGGGTATGTGGCTTCCATCCATTGTGTAGAAAACCAGATGGTCAAGAAGGGCGATACCCTGCTGATTATCGAAGATGATGAATTCAAACTGGCTTACGACAAAAATGAGGCTCAACTCAACAGAGCCGTTGCCGAACTCAATATCGCTGAAAAGCAAATTGCCAGCAACCGCGTGGAACAGCAGAAGTACGAAAGTGAAATTGCCATCAGCAAAATCAAACAGGAAAATGCCGGCAAGGAATACAAACGTGTGAAAAATCTGCTCGAAAAGGAATCGGTCACCCAGCAGCAATACGACAAGGTGGAAGCCGACTATCTCCTGGCACAGAAGAACATCGATATCGCCCGAACTCAATACAACGAGGCTCTGCTCCGCAACGAAGAGCTGGTGAGCCGTGCCCAGGTAGAACAGGCCAAGGTAAACAATTGCAAGAGCGAACTGGAACGCAGCCGCCTCAACCTGACCTACACCGTCATCTGCGCACCTTATGACGGACGTATCGGTAAAATCGACATCCAGGTGGGACAGTTGATGCAAGAAGGGCAGGTGCTGACTTTCATCACCAACGAGGCAGCCGGCAAATGGATTGTTGCCAATGTCAAGGAAACCCAGCTGGCAAGTTACACCGTAGGCAAGGAAGTGACAGTCACCATCGATGCCATTCCCGACCGCGAATTCAAGGGCCGCGTCGTTTCAGTGTCTCCTGCTACAGGTACCCGTTACTCCATGCTGCCACCTAACAATGCCACCGGTAACTTTGTCCGCATCACCCAGCGTGTCCCCGTACGAATCCAGTTACTCGAAATGGACGACATCGCCGACAAGCTCCGCGGTGGTATGAACGCCTATGTACGCAGCGTAAAGTAAAAAGGAGGTAGACCATGCAACCACCTCTCTTCAAAACTTGGGTCCCCACGTGGTTGGCCGTCCTGACCATCTTCCTCGTACTTTTCCCCTCGCTCGTCATCTTTGCGCTGTATTACAACAGCACACTGGCTGTGGCCGAATACTACAGCATGGACGCGATGGACGTACAATACTCGGTAGTCGTCATGTACGCCACGGTCATCTCCTATCTGGCGCTCGACAGCCACGTGGTAAAATGCTTCAAGATAGTCAGCTACACCGTTTCCGGTATTTTCATCAATACCGTCACTTGCTGGATTTGCGCCCAGACACACTCTTGCGAGATTTTCATGTTCTGCCGCTTCATCCAGGGTGCCGTCTGCGCCTATCTCTGTAACATTTGTATGAATCTGGCGTTCACCTGTTTCCAACCGAAGAAAGCACGTGTGATGGGCTACACCGTATTCTACGGTTCACTGATGACATGTGTACCTTTCTCTGCCATCTTCGCCAATATCATTCTGAACTACTTCGGCGTAGAGTCCGTATTCTACGGTTTCATCCTCTTCCAGGTGCCTGGTTTCATCCTGCTGCTCCTGACGATGAACAACCGTTATCTGGTACGCAAGTTTCCTCTCCGCCGGGCAGACTGGAGCGGTTTCATCATCTATACCGCCATTGTGTCCATTGCCGGTTATATCCTGGTGTACGGACAGCAATTGGAATGGCTGGAGTCCACCCGCATCCAAAATCTGATCATCATCTTGCTGCTGATCACACCGGTCTACGTCCTCAGCAGTTTGCAGAAGAAACGGCCGCTCATTCAGTTGCGACTGCTCAAAAACGGGAAATACCGCTTCGCCCTGCTCCTCCTCACCGTATTCTACGTCTCAAAAGGTACCGTGTTCTTCACCTACCTTTATATGCAGGACGGTCTGGGCATCGACTCTGTCAGCATGATTACCATCTGGACTTTCAACATCCTGGGTCTGGGCGTAGGTATCTATATGGGGTCAAAACTCCTTTTGCAAGGCGTCATGCCACGGCATATTATCAAATTGGGATTCGCCATTTTGCTGATATTCCATACCATGATGTATTTTCTCTTCGCCGAGACCGCCAGTGAGGAACGCTACTATCTGCCTCTCTTCATTCAGGGTATAGGCACCGGTTCGCTCTTCGTGCCTTGTATCATGAACATGGTGCTCAGTGTCCCCAAACAGCAAGCCGGCCTCGTTGCTTTCCTAGGCATCGCCGCCCGCTACACGGGTTTCTGCCTCGCCATCGCCCTCATCAACTTCTTCCAACTCTATGGAACGAACGAGAGCTACATGGACATGGCCACTTCCTACACGATGTCCAACGAAATCGTTCAGGACACGCGTGAAGACGCTGTGGAAAAGTACAAGGGCTACGGTTTCCGGGAAGTGGAGGCACAAAAGAAGGTGGAGAAAGCACTTTCTGTAAGTATGAAGAAGGAATCGTCCCTGCGTGCTTATATGAAATACTACTCTTTCATCATCGCCTGCATCTTCCTCCTGCTGCTCTATATGATGTTCGACCATCTGCCTACACGCGAACAATTGCGCGAAAAGGCCCACTTGAGGCAAATCTTGCAATTTGCGGGACGGGGTGGCAGGAAAATATCCAGACTCACCTTTCAAAAGGTCACCAATAAAAGTTCAAACTAGAAAGTTATAGGCATAACAATCTGTTCTTCAGAAAGGCTTCCGGCAGTTCGCCCTCACCGGAAACAGCCGGAGCCTTTCTTTCAAACAGAAAACGACAGACTTTGATTATTCTATCCACTGAGGTCTCCCGACTGAATTCTAAATATGGGAGAAAACCAACCTATTAACCACAACAGAAAGACCCAACAAAGACCTTACTACAACACAAAACATTTCGAACCTATACTAAAAACATTGAACTTTCCAAGAAAGCCCTTCGACACTCTTCTCCTTGAAGACAATGCCGAAGGGCTTTCTTCTATTTATCGAATGATCATCAGAGAACAAAAGCCCGGTACCACAAAGGGAAGGGTATATGAATACATTCGCATCCGGAGACGCAGGGCCGGTTCGTCAGCCCAGATCAACTCATAAAAAAATGATACCCTCATGCAATGCCGAACTTCACATTGCATGAGGGTATCGTATTCTTTGAATCAGAGTAAAAATCGTGATGCCTAAGAAATGGAGAACAAACTTATTCCATTCCTGCCAACAAAGCGTGCAGATTGGAAGTAAACAGACGCACGGAAATCGCTAAAAGAATGATACCAAAGAATTTACGGAGCAGATAGATGGCGCTCTTCGAAATCAGACTTTCCACACGTTCGGTAGCTCTCAGCACACAATAGACAAAGAGCATGTTCAGGGCCAGACCAATCAAAATGTTGACCGACTCATATTCTGCGCGCAAGGACAACAATGTGGTGAACGAGCCCGCACCGGCAATCAGCGGAAAGACAACAGGAACCAGAGTCGCCTCCTTGATGGGACCTAGATTCTTAAAGATTTCCACATCCAGTATCATCTCCAATGCCATAAAGAAAATGACAACCGAACCAGCCACTGCAAACGACTGAATGTCTACACTGAAAAGCTTCAGCATCGCGTCACCGGCAAAAAAGAACGCCACCAACAACACGGTAGAAATCATAGTGGCGTGCATCGCATTAACAGGACGTCCCTTCGTTTTCAAATCAATCACAATGGGCGTTGCCCCTAAAATATCAATCACAGCAAAGAGTACAATGAAAGCACTCAGTATTTGCTGTACATTGATCTGAGATAATAGAGTTTCCATATATAGTTAAACTTTAAGACTAGACAAAGTTACCAAAATAACTTTAAATTTAGTATCTTTGCAACTATTAAGTAGGTGTTGAAATTCAATTGACACGATATCGAAGACTTTTTTGAAAGATTTTTTATTCGAAAGGAACTCAGACCACTAAGTGACTGCCGGATAAGGAATAATTTTACCCTAAAACCGGGTTCGGAGAACGGAGGCGAAAATCATTCAGTTTCTGTCCCGTTCTGCCGGTTTCTCCTTTATTCGATAGTCGTGGACAGATAAGGGATTCCTTTCGCATTGATATTCTGACAACCTGCCGATTTATCTAACAATCTATAAAACGAAAACTTCATGAAGACAGACCTTGAAATCGCTCACAGCACGAAGCTCGAGCCTATTGAGAATGTGGCTGCAAGTATTGGTATTTCTAATGATGATTTGGAACACTATGGCAAACATATCGCTAAAGTGCCTCTCAAATTGATTGGAAAACCTAAGGGCAAACTCATTTTGGTAACTGCCATCACTGCCACTAAGGCTGGTATCGGTAAGACTACGGTATCCATCGGTTTGGCTCTTGGTTTGAATAAAATTGGTAAGAAGGCGGTAGTAGCCCTCCGCGAACCTTCCTTAGGCCCTTGTTTCGGCATGAAGGGCGGCGCTGCCGGAGGTGGCTATGCGCAGGTGCTTCCTATGGAGAAAATCAATCTCCACTTTACAGGTGACTTCCACGCCATCACTTCCGCACACAATATGATTTCGGCTTTGCTCGACAACTATCTTTACCAACATGCAAAAGAGGGTTTCGGCTTGAAGGAAATCTTATGGCGCCGCGTGCTCGACGTGAACGACCGTTCTCTGCGCTCTATCGTCACCGGCCTCGGCCCGGCTACCAACGGTCTGACCACCCAAGCTGGTTTCGACATCACTCCGGCTTCCGAACTGATGGCCATTCTCTGTCTCGCTGCCGACGAAGCTGACTTGCGCCGCCGCATCGAAAATATCCTCCTGGGTTACACTTATGCTGGCGAACCTTTCACAGTGAAAGATCTCGGCGTTGCCGGTGCCATCATGGTATTGCTCAAAGATGCCATCCAGCCTAACCTGGTACAGACAACAGAAAACACTCCGGCCTTCGTACACGGCGGTCCTTTCGCCAATATCGCTCACGGCTGCAACTCTCAGCTGGCCACCAAGATGGCTTTGGCTCACAGTGACTACACCATCACAGAAGCAGGATTCGGTGCTGACCTCGGTGCTGAAAAGTTCTACAACATTCTTTGCCGCAAGAGCGGCCTCCAGCCTGACCTGACCGTCATCGTGGCAACAGCTCAGGGACTGAAGATGCATGGCGGAGTGGAACTCGACAAAATTAAGGAACCCAACTTGGAAGGCTTGAGAAATGGTCTTGCCAATCTGGACCGCCACGTGGCCAACCTCCGCTCATTCGGACAGACCGTCATCGTGGTGTTCAACCGCTTCGCTACCGATACTGACGAAGAAATGGCATTGCTCCGCCAGCACTGTGAAGAAGAGCTCAAGGCTCCGTTCGTTATCAACAATGCTTTCGCCGAAGGTGGTGAGGGCGCCAAGGAAATGGCACAGCTCGTTGTCGATACCATCGAACAGCATCCTTCTGCTCCACTGCAGTTCACTTACAACGACGACGACTCCATCCGTACCAAGATTGAGAAGGTGGCTAAAAATATCTATGGCGCGGCTTCTGTCACTTTTGCCAAGCCTGCGCTCAACCGTATCAAATTGGCAGAAAACCATGGCATGGCTCACTTCCCTGTCTGCATTGCCAAGACTCAGTTCTCCTTCTCTGCTGATGCGAAACAATATGGTGCCGTGAAAGACTTCAACCTTCTCATCAAGGATGTGGTCCTCAATGCTGGTGCAGAAATGATTGTAGCCATTGCAGGAGATATCCTCCGTATGCCAGGTCTTCCAAAAGATCCGCAAGCCAATCATATTGACTACGTTGATGGTGAAATCATAGGATTGAGCTAATCTCAATTCTTAAGCATATACGAATCATTACCGCGAGTCCAACCTGACATTCAAGTTTGGCTCGCGGTTTTCTATGACCGTATGCCCCCCATTTTCCCCCATTTGAAACCTCCAACTTTTGTAATTTTGCCCAAATCCCGCTTCCAGTCTGTTATTTTCGAAGTCAAAGACAAGAATCAGAAAGGAATCCTCCCGAGGAAATAGTAAAAAAAGGTTACAAATTCTTGGATTTTAAAAAAAATTGTACCTTTGTACAATAAACCTTACCCCAATGAAAATCATTCTCAACCCCAAATACGAATCACTACGAAATTATCTCACCAACCTGGAAGAGCATTTCGAAAAGGAAGGCAAGGAGATATTCCGCGACCGTAATGTTATTCGGACTTTGCAGGTGGACGGACTGACGCTCTGTGTGAAGCGCTATGCACCGCCTTCGTTCAAAGCCCGGATTGCGCAGCGCATCTATAAGGACACCAAAGGGAAAAAAGCCTACTTCGTTCCTTTGGCTTTGCGCGAAAGAGGTTTTGAGAGTCCCGAGCCCGTGGCTTATGTAAAATACAACAAAGGTCTGACACGGACCACTACCTATTTTGTCTGTCTGCAGTCCAAATACGAGCACAACATGAACGATGTGGTGAACTTGGATGAAAAGGAACAGACTGAACTCATTCAGGCTTTTGCCCATTTCACAGCACGCCTCCATTGTGGTGGTTTCATGCACCGCGACTTCAGTTCAGGCAACATTCTCTTCGACAAGACAGACGGGCGTTACCATTTTGCTCTGATTGATACCAATAGTTTCAAAATAGGTCGTGCCATCAGTGTGGAAAAAGGTTGTGCCAATCTGGCCAAGCTCACCGGCGATGAGCATTTCTTCCAGCTGCTTGCCAAAGAGTACGCCGAAGCTAGAAAAGTGGACGCCGATATCTGCTTGAGCTATATCAATGAAGCCAGGAAAAGACTGCCGCAATAAATTAAATTCGATTACTTA
>SAMEA104404103__coassemble_1977_pt1 | contig 11336 bp, 9 predicted proteins | sample SAMEA104404103__metabat2_high_PE_061 | metagenome-assembled genome bin SAMEA104404103 (sample SAMEA104404103) | Balaenoptera acutorostrata | reverse complement strand
AATCGATAACTTTGGATAAAAGAGCATCGAATTGCTCCATAATGGAAAATATCCCACCAAAAGGTGTGATTTGTTCGGATTTTATTTATACTTTAGCCCTGTCTCATGAAGATTTATGAGCTTTTATTTTGCAATACTAAGTTAAGTGAATCTTCTGATATGACAAAGCACTGGGTAATATACTATCACTCAGCGCTTTAATTTTATTTTATAAAAAAGTATTGCGGAATTAAGGTATCAGAAAACACAGTTGAAACACACCGCAGGCATCTGAATGAAAAGCTGGGAGCAAAAAATACAGCCAGACTTATCATGAACGCTGTAAAGTGCGGGCTTCTAACTGTTCTTGAAGAGTGATATACGAATTGCAACCTTGTAATGCAATAAAATGAGAAAATGAGAGTTCTATAAATATTATTAACAACATTCAATTTATTTTTATGAGAAAATTATTAAGTATGATGCTCATGCTCATGATGTTTGTGGCATGCAGCGATGACAAGGAAGAACTGAAAGAAATTATTCTGGACAAAGGTACGTCAACCGAACAGACCATCTATTCTGACGAGACGTCGACCAAGGAGGGAATATCCTTCACTGCTTCAGAGAACTGGGTTGCAGCCGTAAACGACATATCGACACGTGCTGCTGGTCGTGTAGACTGGCTGGAACTGAGCCAGTACAGCGGAGGTCCGGGTAAGTTTACCCTTGGCATCACCATTTCTAAAAACGATACAGGTTCGGATCGTAAGGCCGAAATAAAGATTGTTAGCGGAAGTACAACCATTACAGTTGTTGTTGAACAGAAAGCTGTTACAAGCGAAGAAGCAGGTAAAGAACCAGGAGATGATCCAAATAAGCCACAGACCAGGAAAAAAGTGAAAACAATAAAGGTGTATTCAGAGACAAATAAAGATATGACCGGTGTAAAGGATATGTATCTTAGTGACCAGTTTGATTTCTCTTATGATGAACAAGGCAGAATCGTTATGTCTGATATGACTGACTATTGGTTTGAACCTATGCCAAATGGTGGTGGAGAGTGGAAGAAAAGATATGAAAATATCTCTTTTACTTATAAAAAACAAGAAAATGGAAATCTGATGATTGAGGTTAAGTGTAATAAAAAATATGATGAAAATTATTACGATATAGAATACCTTTACTGTGACAATACAGGCAAGGTGGTAAGCGCAAAGACATCAAAAGATAGCGGAGAAACAAGGCCTTACATAACAGAATGTCAATACGTATATGACGCGCAGAGTCAGTTGATTCAGACAGAACGTAAAGTAGTTGAGTCATACGGTGCCGAACCTTATACTACAGATTTTACATGGAGTGACCATAATTTAGTTGCTTACAAATCATCATCTTCTCTCATGGGATCTGGAAGTATTACTTATAGTGACCTTAAAAACGATGGTAACATAGACCTTGCTTACATCGTGTGCTTCTTCAACTCCACTGAAATGCTTGCTTTCCCTCATGGAATAGAAAGAGGTACAATTACCGGATGTTTCGGGAAAAGAGTAGCTAATATGCCAGCTGCAATTAAAGGCTCTTCGCAAGATTATGAAGAAAGTTACACTTTTGAATATAAATGTGATGCTGATGATTATATAGTTGAGGTAAAATCTTATAACTCCGATTCGCTTGACTATAAAGTTATAATCGAATATATGGATTAATGAAATTATCCTGATTTACATTTAAAACGATGCAATCCAACATGAGAACTGCATCGTTTTTTTGTAAGTAGCAATTGCAACTTTCTTCTGATTGTTATTTAGTTTTTTCGATATATACAACAGAATTTTAACCCAAGTTTGATAGTTCAATTTATTTTCAACCATTTTTCAGCTATATAATTTCACTAAACGCCTGATTTTCGAGTCTAGCATCATCTTGATATGAAACGTAGAACACAGAAGAGTCTAGGAAATGTCGTATCTTTGCCCCACTATGCATTTCATGTCTCAGCATAGATACAATCCAAAGACTCAGAAGAAAGACTGGTACTACCGCATCAAAGATTCCTTCCGTAATCTTACAGGTTGCGTTTGCTGTCGTGTCATGCTGAACGTGGGCTTTATTTCTGAAGAACACCTTCCGGAAGATATCTGATATAGGAAAGAGTCTGACCTATCTTCACGAGCATCAGACAGAACTAGACATGTTCGGAAATCCGTTCTCCAAGTTCAATGAATTTGTACAAAGCAAAACCAATGAATACTGGGAGTTAATGGTTAAAAATAGAACTATTTTTGGAACATCCCCATCACCTCTTCGACATAACTTTTACCTATCGGGAGCCATTTGTCGACCCCCTGGAGTTTCACCTGGTTTCTTGTGAATCGCTCCACACGGTTCAAAGGAATGAGAAAAGAACGGTGGATGCGCACAAATGCCTGAGAAGGCAGCAGCGCGCTGATTGCTTTCAAATTCATCCGCGAAAGGACATGCCCCTGCCCATCCCTGCAAATTTTCACATAATTGCCCAAAGCTTCAATATAGCAGATAGCTGCCACGGGTATCGTCACATGATCGTATTCCTCCTTCACTACCAACACCGTAGGAGCGGAAGGTACCCTGCTCTCCATCCGTCTGAGCACCTTGCCCAAAGCGATTTCAAAACGTTCGTAAGAAAAAGGTTTGTGGAGATAATCCACCGCGTCAAGGTCGAAACCTTCCACCGCATATTGGGCATGGGCGGTCGTGAAGATGATGCAAAGATCGGAAGGCAGCTGATGTGCGATATTCAGTCCATTGAGGCTGTCCATTTGGATATCCAGGAAGACAAGATCGGGCTTTTTTTCGTAAATAGCGGCTATCCCGACATGGGGCTCACTATAGGTAAACAAATCTATACTGCCCTTACGCCGGCAATATTGTTCTATAATCAGAAGGGCCATCGGTTCATCATCAATGGCGACACAAAGCAAATTTTTCATTATAGAGAAATAATTAATAGGCAACGATACTTCCCATTTTCATCATTTATGCATAACTCGTAACGACTGCCATAAATCAGATTCAACCGTTTGCGGCAGTTGTCCAGCCCTACCGACTTTTTTCCATCCTCCGCATGACTGCGCATCACCTCATTTTCTGTTTCGAAACGCAATATTCCATTTTTCAGTTGGAGAAGGATGCGGATACGACAATCCTTCTCTGCGGAAGTGCCATATTTGAAGGCATTCTCTACGAAGGTAATCAATACCATTGGCGGGAGATACAGCTGTCCGTCATCCACTTCTATTTCCATATCCACCCGAGTGTGCCGGTTCAACCTAAGCCGCTGTAAATCCACATACTGCCTGATGTATTCCACTTCTTTTTCTACAGGAATCATATCGGAACCTATTTCAGAATACATATAGCGGAGAATATTCGAAAACTTTATAAAAGCCGACTCCGTATGCTCCGAGCGGCAAAGCACCAACGCATAGAGGGAGTTCAACGTATTGAATAAGAAATGGGGATTAATTTGCGACTTGTAGAGGGCCAGCTCTGCCCGTTCTTTGCGCGTCTCCATCTCTTGTTTTGCCAGCATCTGACGGAAAAGTTCAAAAGCAAGTTCCACAGATAAGGAGAATCCCGATACGATGAGGAAGAAAAACCAGAAAGTCTGACGTTTGAGATTGTGCCTTGCCTCCATCTCCCGGGGAGTGGCATCGGTGATGTCTATCTGAAAGGGAATGTGGGTCAGCGCAATGGTCACGGCAACCAATATGGCAGCAATGATGAACAAGGTGCCGTATTTTCTCTGAAGGAAAAGCTGGGGAAGATGCACCTTGCGATAGAAAAAATACAGCAAGTAGGCATAACTTACGAGCGCCACTACACAGGAGACGCTGTGCATCAGCCAACGTTCCACAGGCAACAAGGTGACAACCAGAGGAATAAAGAGCAGACAGAAAAGCAGGTCAATGGATAAGCCTATACGATGGTTCGTCATATTTTCTATATTATTTGTATTTGGCAAAGATACGACATTAAACCTGCTCGGAAAAGTCCTTTTTCTGACGTTCATCACCTCATTCCTGACGTTCATCACCACACTTTTATTTATTCCACCCGTACAAACTATATTTGCAAGCAAAAAAAGGGAAATCACAACTCACCTACTCCATATATTAACATTACTCACTGGTAAAATGAAAAAGAACTTTTATCTCATGTTATGCTGCCTGCTGTTTTTTGCTGCCTGCAACGAAAAGAAGCCGGTCGGGCAGAGCCAAAAGTGTAAGACTCTGACTGTCACGACCTCCACACCCATCCTTGTCTCCCATTACGCCGCAGTGCTCCGAGGCTGCCAGTCGGTGGAGGTACGTCCCCAAGTCAGCGGCACCATTACCGACATTCGAATCAATGAAGGCGAAATGGTACACAAAGGACAAACGCTCTTTATCATCGACCAAATGCCTTATAAAGCCGCTCTCGCTACTGCCAGGGCAAAAGCGAAACGAGCCCAGGCTCAGTTGCAGACTGCCCGGCTCACCCTCACCAGCAAAAAAGAACTGCGCAAGGAAAACATCATCTCAGACGTGGACCTGCAAATGGCTCAAAACCAATACCTAGAAGCGGAGGCCGCTATGGCGCAAACTGAGGCAGAAATACTTGACGCGAAAAACAATCTCTCGTATACAGAAGTGAAGAGTCCGGTGAACGGAGTGGCCAGCATGATTCCTTATCGTATCGGCGCGCTGGTTGACAGCAAAATAGCTCTGCCGCTCGTAACCGTTTCGGACGATTCCCAAATGTATGCTTATTTCTCTATGCCCGAAAACCAAATGCTCGACATGATCCAGCAATATGGTTCGTTGGAAAAAGCAAAAGCCCAATTGCCTGCTGTCTCACTGACCTTGAGCAACGGAAAGATCCTTACCGAAAAGGGGCGTATCGACGCTATCAGCGGAACGGTGGATGAAAACACCGGGGTCATCTCTCTGCGTGCTACCTTCCCCAACCCTGACCATCTGCTGAGAAATGGCAGTACGGGTTCTGTTTCGATACCTACGCAACAAAAAGACTGCATCGTCATTCCTAAATCCGCCACTTATGAACTCCAAGACCGGGTATTTGCCTGGAAAGTGGTAGACGGCAAGACGCAATCCGTCCCTCTCACCTTATACAAACAGAACGACGGCAGCAACTATATCGTGCTCTCCGGTCTCTCTGCCGGCGACGTCATCATCGCCGAAGGGGCCGGACTCATGAAGGAAGGTACGGCTGTAGTTCCCTCTACAACATCAAAAACTGATAATAAATAATCTCCGATGAAAATAAAAACCTTTATCGACCGTCCCATTTTAGCCGGTGTGATTTCCGTGCTGATTCTGATTATGGGCCTCATCGGACTTTCCCAACTTTCGGTGGAGCAATATCCTGAAATTGCCCCGCCCACCATTAGTGTGACAGCGACTTATACCGGCGCAAGCGCAGAAACAGTACAAAAGAGCGTTGTCGTACCTTTGGAAGAAGCCATCAACGGTGTGGAAAACATGCTCTACATGACTTCAACAGCTTCCAATACGGGCAAAGCCAGTATCACCGTCTATTTCCGTCAAGGCGCTGACCCGGACATGGCCATGGTCAACGTTCAAAACCGTATCGCCACGGCTCAAGGATTGCTGCCTGCCGAAGTCACACAAACCGGTATCACCGTCAGAAAACGTCAGACAAGCAATATCAAGGCTTTTGCCTTGTATAGCCCGGACAGCCTTTACGATGAGAGTTTTCTAAACAACTACATGAAAATCAATATTGAGCCACGTCTGGCCCGTATCACGGGAGTGGGTGAGGTGAATGTAATTGGTTCGGACTATTCCATGCGTATCTGGCTCGACCCCAACAAGATGTTCCAATATGGGCTCGTCCCTCAGGATATTTCCAAAGTGCTGGCAGAACAGAATATCGAATCCCCCACCGGGACCCTTGGTGCAGAATCGGATAATACTTTCCAATATGTACTGAAATACCGGGGACGCTATGAAAAAGAGACGGATTACGAGAATCTGGTCATCAAATCCCTACCCGATGGAAAAGTACTTCACCTGAAAGAGGTGGCTAAAATAGAACTGGGCGCCATGACTTACAGCACAATCGGCGAGGTAAACGGACGGCCGGGTTCCAACTGTATGATTTCCCAGACCTCGGGTTCCAATGCCAATGAGATAATCGAAGCCATCGACCAGGAAATGGTGAAAATAAAGGCAGAGTTACCCAAGGGGGTGGAAGTTGTGGACCTGATGAATACCAAAGACTTCCTGGACGCTTCCATTCACAGCGTCATCAAGACACTCGTCGAAGCCATTCTCCTCGTTGTACTGGTGGTCTACGTCTTCCTTCAGAGCATGCGCTCTACGTTTATCCCGGCACTTTCCATCATCGTTTCCCTCGTAGGTACGTTCGCCTTCCTATATTTGGCAGGTTTCAGTTTGAACATGCTGACGCTCTTTGCCTTAGTATTGGTCATCGGTACCGTTGTAGATGACGCGATAGTAGTCGTCGAAGCCGTGCAAGCAAAATTTGACGAGGGTTACCACTCCGCTTATGATGCCACGATCCATGCTATGGAAGGCATCACCTCCGCTCTGATAACCACTACTTTTGTCTTCATGGCGGTATTTATTCCGGTCAGTTTCATTGGCGGTACCACGGGCACTTTCTATACACAATTCGGTCTGACCATGGCTGCAGCTGTAGCCATATCATTGCTCAACGCACTGACTTTGAGTCCGGCGCTTTGCGCCTTGATCATGACACCACATTCAACGGACTGCAATGGCAGGAAAATGAGTTTTTCTTCCCGTTTCCACTTAGCCTTTGAGACGTCTTTCAACCGTCTGGTACAGCGATATCTACGTGGGGTGACCTTTATGCTCCGCCGTAAATGGCTCGCAATGAGTTTACTCCTGCTGGCTTGTGTTGGACTGGCTGTACTTACGCTGACGACAAAGACCGGATTGGTTCCCCAGGAAGACATGGGTACCGTCTTCATGAATGTCCAGACGCCTGCAGGCAGCAGTCTGAACGAGACAAAACGTATCATGGACGAAATCGAAGCCAAAATCAAGGATATTCCTGAAATCGAAATGTATTCCAAAATTACCGGCAACAGTCTGATGAGCGGACAAGGAGCCTCCAATGGACAATTCATCCTCCGGCTGCGCCCTTGGGAAGAGCGCCAGGGAGAAGAACATTCTGTAGATGCTGTCATCAAGCAGGTCTACCAACGTACCGCCCAGATTAATGGTGCTACCATCCGTGCCTTCGCCCGCTCCATGATTCCGGGCTATGGTATGATTGACGGTTTTGAACTTCACGTACAAGACCAGAAAGGTGGCAATATCGACGAACAGCTGAAATACACCCGGGATTTTATCAAGGCCCTCAACCAACGTCCCGAAATATCCCGAGCTTTCACTTCATTTGATACCAATTATCCACAATATTTGGTGGAGGTGGACGCTACCCGTTGTAAACGCAACGGCGTATCTCCCTCAGCAGTCCTCGAAGCCCTCTCGGGATACGTGGGGGGCAGTTATTCCTCCAACCTCAACCGCTTCTCCAAGCTCTACCGCGTCATGGTGCAGGCATCTCCCCAATTCCGATTGGACGAACAGTCACTGAACAATATGTTTGTCAGGAATTCGGCCAACCAGATGATGCCCATCAGCCAATATGTGAAGCTGACACGCACCTATGGTTCGGAAGTACTCTCCCGCTTCAATCTTTTTACCTCCATACAAGTAAACGGCACACCTGCAGAAGGGTATAGTTCAGGACAAGTCATTGAAGCCATCGGAGAAGTGGCCCGCGAAGTCCTCCCCGCAGGTTATAGTTATGAATTCGGTGGCATGAGTCGCGAAGAATCCAGTTCAGGCAATACGACCACACTGGTCTTCATCATTTGTATCGTTTTCGTCTATCTCATCCTCTGTGCGCTCTATGAAAGTCTGTTCATCCCCCTGGCGGTCATCTTCTCGGTGCCTTTCGGACTCGCCGGCAGTTTCCTGTTTGCCAAAATGTTCGGGCTGGAAAACAATATCTATTTGCAGACCGGACTCATCATGCTGATCGGCTTGCTCGCCAAGACTGCAATTCTGCTTACCGAGTACGCATCGGAACGGCGCCGCCAGGGTATGAGCATCGTACAATCAGCCGTCTCGGCTGCCAAGGTACGTCTCCGCCCTATTCTGATGACTTCTCTGACCATGATATTTGGTATGCTTCCGATGATGTTTGCAACGGGAGTCGGTGCCAATGGTAACATCTCGATCGGAGTCGGTACAGTGGGCGGCATGCTCATCGGAACCATTGCCCTGCTATTTATCGTACCTCCATTGTTCATGATTTTCGAATATCTGCAAGAGCGGTGGATGCCCGGACATAAATTGCCTCAACTGAAATCAAAATCCGACGAATAAGATGAATATGGAAAAAAAGATATTTCTCCCGCTTTATCTGGTATTTACTCTGAGCAGTTGTCATCTCTACCAACCCTACGAAAGACCGGATATCCCCATATCCGACAGTCTTTTCCGGGAAACAGCCTCTATCGCTGACACGTCCTCCATAGCTTCCCTTCCCTGGAAAGAACTCTTTACCGACTCTGTCCTGCAGCAACTGATTGAACTGGGACTGAAGAACAATGCCGACCTAAACATCGCCCGTTCAAAAGTCAAGGAAGCTGAAGCCTTATTGCGCTCTTCCAAATGGGCTCTTCTTCCGTCCGTCGCTCTCAGCCCACAGGGAACTATCAGCAAAACCGGACACCAAGAAGCTGCCAAAAGTTATAATCTGGCAGTGACATCCAACTGGGAGGTCGACATTTTTGGCAAACTCCATAACAACAAGCGTGGGGCGGCTGCCCAAATGGAACTCTCACAAGCTTACGAACAGGCGGTACAGACCCAACTCATCTCCACTATTGCCAACAGCTACTTCACATTACTGATGCTCGACAAGCAAGCGGACATTTCCCAACGTACGGCCCTGTCATGGAAAGAAAGTGTCCGGGTGATGAGAGGGCTGATGCGGGCCGGACAAGCCACAGAGCTCTCTGTCAACCAAACCGAAGCCAACCAGTTTGCAGTTGAAGCCTCTGTCGTCAGCATGAACCAGCAAATTCATGAGGTGGAAAATGCCTTATCCACCCTCTTGGGCATTCCGCCCCAAGCCATTAGCCGCACGAAACTGGACAAACAGGTGTTTCCGGATACACTTACCATCGGCATACCTCTGCGACTCCTCGCCCATCGTCCCGACATCCGGCAAAAGGAAATGGAATTGGCAAAAGCCTTTTATGCCTCTCAAACCGCCCGCGCAGCTTTCTATCCCAACGTGACACTGGGAGGAAGTGCCGGATGGACCAACACAGCGACAGGCGCCATTTCGAATCCTGGTCAGTGGTTGCTTTCGGCGGTCGGGTCGATTTTCCAACCTTTATTCAACAAAGGAACAAACCTCGCCAACCTGAAAGTGACGGAAGCAAGACAAGAACAATCTTTGCTGGCTTTCCAACAATCACTGCTCGATGCAGGCAAAGAGGTTAACAATGCCTTGACGCAATGGCAGAGTGCCCGAAAGAAGATACAAGTGCACCAACAAGAAATCGCATCGCTGCAATCGGCCCTTCACAATGCCGGCATGCTGATGCAATATGGCTCCAACAATTATCTCGAAATACTGACCGCCCAACAAGCGCTCCTCCGCGCTGAATTGGACATGGTAAACGACCAGTTTGACGAGATACAGGGCGTGGTTTACCTCTACCACGCCCTTGGAGGCGGCAAATAACCCTATCTCTATATATGTATTCCCATCAGGATATTGGAGGACGGCAAAGGGACAACTTCCTATGAATTGCTTAAAAATCTTCGTTTGCTTCTTACACCCTCCTCTGCTTCTACGATGTGGAATACCCCCGCAGCCCGGTTCCTTTCCATTTGGAACAGGGCTGCTATTTTTCCATCCGCTTCTTCAGTATCTCGAAGAATATTCTCCGACAACAGACGATACAGGACGGGCTGTGGAAAATAAGTGGTAGTTGGGGCAATTTCAGCCGGCTACAAAATTAGTACTCAGCAGTTTGACTCTGTCCCCGACGGATACTCATACCCTCTAAAACGTTATACGGAGCTACCAATATGGGGGGAAAGAACTGATATTGTAATGATTTTAAGTAGTTTTGGGAATTTTCGCCCGCCTCCAGTGAGGAAAAGCCTTATCTTTGCACTTGAATTTATACAGATTAATTAAAACAACCACATTTTAGCAAAACAAAAACAATGGAAGAATTCATCCGCTGGGTCCTCGAAAACCTTGACTACTGGGTAGTCTTTGTATTTATGATTATCGAAAGTTCGTTCATCCCCTTTCCTTCAGAAGTAATCGTGCCTCCCGCAGCATGGCTGGCCATGACAGGCGACAAGATGAATTTCTTCATGGTCGTGATTATCGCCACGCTCGGTGCCAACATCGGTGCATTGGTCAACTATTATCTGGCCAAATGGCTGGGACGCCCCGTCGTTTATAAATTCGCCAACAGCAAAATCGGACATCTGTGCCTGCTGAGTCAGGAAAAAGTGGAGAACGCTGAAGAATATTTCCGCAAACATGGTGCGGCTTCTACTTTCTTCGGCCGTCTCGTACCTGCTGTGCGTCAGCTCATTTCCATTCCGGCAGGACTTTCTGGCATGAAGCTGGGTCCCTTCCTGCTCTATACCACTTTGGGCGCCGGCGCCTGGAATTTCGTACTCGCCCTCATCGGTTTCGGCATTTACGAGGCATTACCTGAAATCCGCTCTGTAGAGGACGTTGTCACCGTAGCTACCGAATACAGCCACCACATCGGTTATTGCATCATGGGTACCGCCGCAATCGTAGTGGCATGGATGATCTACAAGCAGTGGAGAAAAAAGAAAAATAACACTGTCGAATAATTCAATAGTCCGTTAGAAAATCACCAATAGAGCTAGGCAGCAATGTCCACCATTTCAAAGAGTTCTTTGACAATCTTAGTATTTAAGTGCTTGTTCGGTCTGATTCCAGACTTGAATAAGAATCGGTTTATTTGGTATGCGCTGAACATTAAGAGTTTAGTAATGGTGAAATAATAAGCTCGGCAATTTTTTTGTTCGAATCTTGCGTCTGATGGGAAGTTAGGAGAAAGGAGTGTAGCGGGCTACATGACTGCCGACGCGCTTCCAAGCAGAACAAGAGACGGATAAAAAATGGCGAGAGAAAGGAAGAAAAATATTTTAAAACTGTAAGAACTTATCCAGTGCATCTGCTCCCTTTCCTTCTCCAACATAAAGTATACGTCC
>SAMEA104404103__coassemble_1835_pt1 | contig 11994 bp, 14 predicted proteins | sample SAMEA104404103__metabat2_high_PE_061 | metagenome-assembled genome bin SAMEA104404103 (sample SAMEA104404103) | Balaenoptera acutorostrata | reverse complement strand
ATACCAGCATTCACGACCGCCCTTTCTCTCACTTTATCGTGGGCGATCCGCAACTAGGGTTAGCAAGTCTAATGTGCCCGCATCACTTCCGAAACTTGAATTAATAAAAAAACATTAGACATTAAGAAAATTAAAACGCAAAGAAAACCTCTTCATTTAGAGTGAAAAATAAGAAAATTCTATGTACATTTGCATAAAAACAGATGAGAGTTGTCATTCAGCGTGTCCAACATGCTTCCGTCACTATCGACGGTAATTTAAAGTCTGCTATCGAACAAGGATTTCTGATCCTTCTAGGTATAGAAGCAGCTGATACAGAAGAAGATACCGATTGGCTAGTAAAAAAGATTTCAGCCCTCAGAGTTTTCGACGACGAGAACGGAGTAATGAACAAAAGTTTGCTCGACATTAACGGCAATGCATTGGTTGTCAGCCAATTCACATTGATGGCATCAACAAAGAAAGGTAATCGTCCTTCTTATATCCGTGCAGCAGGTCATGAAATCGCTATTCCTCTTTACGAAAGTTTCTGTAAGAAACTTTCCACAGCTATAGGACGCCCTGTCGGTACGGGAGAATTCGGTGCAGACATGAAGGTGGAACTGCTTAACGATGGTCCTGTAACAATTTGTATGGATACCAAGAACAAAGAATAAACACCTTATATAGTATAGACAAATACCTACTATTATGACCTTAGATGAAGCTCAAAAACAAGTAGACGAATGGATTAAGACCTATGGCGTACGCTATTTTAGCGAACTGACCAATATGGCTTGCCTCACCGAAGAAGTAGGTGAACTGGCCCGTGTCATCGCGAGAAAATATGGCGACCAATCGTTCAAAAAGGGGGAACCTACGGACCCGGCCGACGAAATGGCAGATGTACTCTGGGTACTGCTCTGCCTTGCCAATCAGACCGGTGTAAACCTCACAGAGGCCTTCCATAAGAATCTAGAAAAGAAGACTCGTCGCGATGCGACCAGACACATAAATAATGAAAAATTAAAATCATAAAAACTATTTATCATGGCAGAAAATTGCAATTGTGGACATCATCACGAAGAAGAACAGCATCCTATCAGCAAATATGAACAGGCTTTCCGTAAGTTCAATTTCGAATTGACAAACGAAGGCGTTCAAAATGCTGTTGCAGAACTCGTTAAGGAAAACAAGGACAAATACAATACAGAAGAAGTAAAGCAACTTCTGCTCGGTACTGTCGAACTGACAACTTTGAAGTCTACCGATTCTCAGGAAAGCGTATTGAAATTCACAGAAAAGGTGAATAAGTTCTCTGATGCACATCCAGATCTCCCCCACCTCGCTACCATCTGTGTATACCCAAATTTCGCAAAAGTCGTTTCAGAAAGCCTCGAAGTGGATGGTGTACAAGTAGCTTGCGTAAGCGGTGGTTTCCCATCTTCTCAGACATTCTTGGAAGTCAAGACAATCGAAACAGCTTTGGCTATTAAGGACGGTGCGGACGAAATCGACATGGTACTGAGCGTAGGTACCTTCCAGAGCGGAGACTACGAGACTTGTGCTGATGAAATCGAAGAAATGAAGGCCGTATGTGGTGAAAAGCCATTGAAGGTTATCCTCGAAACAGGTGCTTTGGTCAATGCAGTAGACATCAAGAAAGCCTCTATCCTTGCCATTTTCGCAGGCGCAGACTTCATCAAGACATCTACAGGCAAAATCAGTATCGCAGCTACACCTGAAGCAGCCTACGTAATGTGCCAAACTATCAAGGAATACCAGGAATTGACCGGTACAAAGGTTGGTTTCAAGGCAGCTGGCGGCATCAAGACCGTAGACGACGCTATCGAATATTACACAATCGTTGCTGAAATTTTGGGAGAAGACTACATCAAGGAAGGTTTGTTCCGTATCGGTACCAGCCGTTTGGCAAATCTCTTGGTTAATGATATCCTCGGCGAAGAATGCAATCCATTCTAACTGTACAAATGAACTATAAACCGGATTTCAAGAAACGCGTTTTATAACCTCTCCGGGCACTTGTCTGATAAGATACTATTTTTCAAGAAAAAGTCTCTTAAAACGGAAGAAATCGAACAAAACGAGAGCATGAGACAATAGGAAGGCAAGCCGGATACATCAAATGGCATCCCAACGCCCTCAAGTTCGATAAAATTCGGTGAAATCATAATAAAAGAATGCGGTCCGCAAGGTGAAATCCTTACGGGTCGCATTCTTTTATATATACTAAAAAAAGGAATCACAAATTTACTTGCAATTCCTCTTGATATGCTGTTAAATGGATATTTAAATATCTCTTCCGATAACGAAGTCAAGATAGCGCTCCAAAGAACATCGTATCTCTTCATTCTTGAAAACTCGCAATTGCTCCATCGCCTCTTTGTGGAACTTCATCATCACATTCTGGGCATATTCAATACCACCCGACTTTTTGGTAAATTCTACCATACGATGAATGTCCTCACGCGAAGCTTCACCCTTCTTGATGCTGGACGCTAAAGCATGAATCTCAGGATCTTCGGTATGATTCAATGCATAAATCACAGGTAAGGTCAATTTGCCTTCTGCCATATCATTGCCTGTAGGTTTCCCTATATTCGCATCATCATAGTAATCGAATATATCATCACGAATTTGGAAGCACATACCAACAATTTCACCGAATTTCTTTGCATGCTCGACAAAATCGGAATCACCACCGGCAGAAACGGCCCCCAATTGCGCACAGGCTGCAAAAAGTTCAGCAGTTTTGTTATGTATAATACGGAAATAAGCTTCTTCCGTACTTACTTCATTACGTACATTAGCGAGTTGGAAGACCTCCCCTTCCGAAAGCGTACCTCCCAACAAAGCTACAATGTCCACACATCGAATATTCGCTGTTAAAGCCGCCAAATGCAATGATTTAGAGAGTAAATAGTCGCCCACCAACACTGCTACCTTGTTGCCAAATACAGAGTTTACTGACGCCTGACCACGGCGTTCGCCACTTTCATCCACAACATCGTCGTGAACCAGACTAGCAGTATGCAACAGTTCCAATGTCACCGCCGCACACAAACTTTCGTGACGGATATCACCAAGTTCCTTGGCAACCAATAGCACCAAAAGAGGACGCATCATTTTCCCTTTGCGCATACGGATATAAGCCAAAGCCTTCCCAAGATAATCATCTTCATGGGTTAAGGTTTGGTCGAACAATTGCTTATAGCGCAATAAATCGTCTGCAACGGGTTGGCGGATGATGCTCAGTTGATCCATTCTTTATTCTTTTTTCAACCTACAAAAGTACTAATAAATCGCTATCAAACGGATAATTTTACGTATTTTTACCGATAAAACAAGTTAGCAAATGGAAAAATTATATTTATTGGATGCCTATGCGCTCATCTACCGTGCCTACTACGCATTGATACGCACCCCTCGAATCAATTCGAAAGGTGAAAACACCTCAGCTGTATTCGGTTTTGTGAATACCTTGGAAGAAGTGTTGCGCAAGGAAAATCCCGATTATATCGCTATTGCTTTTGACCCTTCCGGCAAAACTTTCCGCCACGAGGCTTACCCGCCATACAAGGCACAGCGTGAAGCTACACCCGAAGATATCAAACGTGCTGTTCCCTACATCAAGGACATTATCCGTGCATACCGAATTCCCATTTTGGAAGTTCCTGGCTTTGAAGCGGATGACGTCATCGGAACAGCATCAAAACTGGCAGCCGAAAAGGGACTGGAAGTGCACATGATCACTCCAGACAAAGACTATGCGCAGTTGGTGGGTCCTAATGTACTAATGTGCCGACCAGGCCACGGAGCTAATCCTATGGAAGTACTCGGCGTCGAAGAGGTCTGCGCCAAATATGCCTTGGAAAATCCTCTTCAGGTAATCGACCTGCTCGGTCTCATGGGAGATACGGCTGACAACATTCCCGGATGTCCTGGTGTCGGAGAAAAGACGGCGGCAAAACTCATCCAACAATTTGGCTCTATTGAGGAAATGCTTGACCGCACCAACGAACTGAAAGGTGCGTTGAAGAAAAAGGTGGAGGAAAATATAGAACAAATCCGTTTCTCCAAATTCCTGGCAACCATCAAAACAGACGTACCACTCGACCTTGACTGGACCGCAATGAAACACCAAGAGCCTGACCTTACAGAATTGAAGAGAATTTTTGAAGAACTGGAGTTCCGCACTTTCCTTCAAAAATATTTCACGTCTGCTCCAAGTGTGCAGAAAAAAGGTCCGGTTCAGACCTCTCTCTTTGCAGAATTTACTGGCAATGATCAGGAGGAATTATTTGAAACGAATTTAAAGACCCTAAAAGACGTCAAGCACCAATACTATCTTATTGATACTTTGGAGAAAGCGAAAGAGTTGTGTGATTTATTATTGACAAATACAAAAATCGCATTAGACACAGAAACGACAAGTACCGATGCTATCAGCGCTAAATTGGTCGGAATGAGCTTTGCCATCGAAGGTGGAAACGCCTGGTACGTCTCTGTTCCACGTGAAACATCTGAAATCTTAAAATTCGTAAATATTTTCCAACCTCTATTTGAGAGTAAGGAGATTTTAAAAATTGGACAAAATTTAAAATACGACTTAACTGTCCTCGCCTCCTATGGAATCCATCTTCAGGCTCCAATGTTTGACACGATGCTCGCCCACTACCTGGTTCAACCCGAATTGCGTCACAACATGGACTACATGGCAGATATTTATTTGAAATACCAAACCATACCTATCGAAGACCTTATCGGCCCCAAGGGTCGCGGACAAAAGAACATGGCAGATTTGGATCCGGCAAAGGTATACGAATATGCATGTGAGGATGCCGACATTACTTTCCAACTCATGTCCCCACTGGAAAAGGAACTGAAGGAAAATAATCTCGAAGAATTGTTCTACAACATAGAAATGTCCTTGATGCCTGTTTTGGCAAAGATGGAAAGAAACGGTGTAGTTCTGGATACTCAGGCACTTTCAGAAACCGGACAGCACTTCGGTGAAAGAATGGCGCAATTGGAACATGAAATTTACGAACTGGCAGGTCACGAATTTACGATTACGTCTCCTAAACAAGTAGGAGAAGTGCTCTTCGACGAACTCAAACTGAACGAAAAGGCTAAAAAGACCAAAAGCGGACAATATTCTACAAGCGAAGAAGTACTTGACAGCCTGCGCACCAAACACCCCATCATTGGGAAAATCCTGGCACATCGTGGATTGAAAAAATTGTTGAGCACCTATATTGATGCACTGCCTTTACTGATAAACAAGGAGACTGGACACATACATACGTCTTTCAATCAAGCTGTTACAGCCACAGGACGTCTTTCTTCCAGTAATCCGAACTTACAAAACATCCCTGTACGCGGGGATGACGGGAAAGAAATCCGCAAAGCCTTTGTTCCTGAAGAAGGTTGCCGTTTCTTCTCTGCCGACTATTCACAAATTGAGTTACGTATCATGGCGCATCTTAGTGGTGACGAACATCTCATCCAGGACTTCCGTGACGGCAAGGACATCCATGCAGCCACTGCAGCCCGTATCTACAAAAAACCGCTGGAAGAAATTGACAGAGATGAGCGCCGCAAGGCAAAGACAGCCAACTTTGGCATTATCTATGGTATTTCAGCATTCGGTCTCGCTGAACGCATGGAAGTATCCAGAGGTGAGGCAAAAGAACTGATAGACAACTACTTCTCTACCTATCCGAAGGTAAAAGAATACATGGAAAAGAGCATAGAACTCGCCAAAAAACGAGAATTTATCGAGACCGAGTTCCACCGCCGCCGTTATTTGCCAGATATCAACTCCAAAAACGGCGTAGTGCGTGGCTACGCGGAACGAAATGCCGTAAACGCCCCCATCCAAGGTACCGCCGCCGACATTATCAAGCTAGCCATGGTTCGTATCGACCAGCGCTTTGAAGCCGAACATATCCGTTCCAAAATGATACTACAGGTACACGACGAATTGAATTTCTCCGTATATCCGGAAGAATTCGACAAAGTAAAAAAGATAGTCATAGAGGAAATGGAAAGTGCCTACCCAATGTCCGTACCTCTCGTAGCCGACTGCGGCGAAGGAAAGAACTGGCTTGAAGCACATTAAGTATAATAAAATATTAGACAAGAAGGATTAGAGATGGTTTTTATTAGAAATGAACTAATTAATAATCAAGGATTTATCAATAATGAGAACAAATTTCCAATCCTTCTTTTCTACCCCCTTGACCACCATGAATTACCCCATCATCACCCTATGTGGCAGCACCCGCTTCAAAGACGAATTTCTAGAGGTGCAAAAGCGCCTGAGTCTGGCCGGCAATATCGTCATCTCCGTAGGTTTATTTGGACATAGCGGAGACGAAGAAGTATGGAAACCGGGTGTCAAAGAGATGCTCGATGATATGCACAAACGCAAAATAGACATGGCCGATAGTATATTTGTCATCAATGTAGGAGGCTATATCGGTTCTTCCACCCGGTCAGAAATTGAATATGCAAAAGCGCATGGAAAAAATGTTGAATACCTAGAACCCACAAGCCATGACGAGTAAAGAAAATGCCCTGTATGCCATAATGGAAGCCGAAGGCTATAGCTACGGGCTGACACAAACAACCTTACATGCCGTAGGATGGTCAAAAGAAGCGCTTGACGACCTCATTGTCTTCATAGAAGACAATCACCCATCTGAGGTGGAAATCATCCGTAAAATCAGTAAATACTTACAATAAGGGAGTACATTGGTAAGAAAAAGGTTGCTCTCCGTTCTCCTTTCTATCATGCTCCGCATACCCTTTCTGTATTTTTATTTTATATTTTTGTAAAAATATTGATTTTCATTTGGTTTATATTATAAACTAATTTATATTTGCAGTATAAAAAGAAAAAAAAGGAGAGTGCACCTCCTTCTCTTTTTAACTACGTAGTTTATATTATAAACCACTTTAAATATTTAGGATATGAAAGAGCACAAAATCACAGAAAAAGAAAGTTTGGAATTGATTTCTAAAATGATTCAACAGACCAAGCAAAACTTACAAGTAGGTAGCGGAAATAAATTATTGCACTATGGTTACACGGCAGTCGCTATCTCTATAGCTGTGTATCTGATATGTCAATTTACCTCTCAAATGGTTTGGCACAATCTTTGGTTCATCATGTTTGTTCCAGGAATATTTGAGAAAATCTGCGTGAAGCAGAACAAAACACATGTGGTGACCTATACCGACAAAGCGGTAAAAAATGTTTGGAAAGTCATCAACTCACTTTTCATACTAACAATACTCACTATACTTGTCATGGGATTTATTACTAAAGTCTTCATTTTCATTCCGATGCTTCCTTTATCACTATTGTATGTGGGAATTGGTACTGCATGTATGGGAGTGATAACGAATGAAAAGAGCATGACATATTTTCCCGTTGTCAGTTTTGTTATCAGTATTTATATGTTGATTCATTTGTTGATCGATCGGAGTTTCGGCTTGGAATGGAATTTATTAGCTGGATTATCATTCCTGCTGATGCTAGTTATTCCAGGTCATATTTTAAACTATAAATCATCAAAAGAATGTTCAAAGAATTAAATCCAGTCATCCATTCTCAACTAAGATTGGCCATCATGACCATCTTGCTGTCTGTAGAAGAAGCGGATTTTAACTACCTAAAAGAGAAAACCGAAGCTACAGCTGGCAATCTAAGCGTGCAGTTGGAAAAACTCAATACAGCCGGCTATATCGAAGTCAACAAAGAGTTTATCGGTAAAAAGACGCACACCACCTGCCGCATCACTCACTACGGAAAAGTTGCATTGGAAGAATATGTGGAAGCGTTGAAATCGTATCTGAAATTTTAAATTGCATAGTATTACGACTACGGGGGCTGTCTCTGTGATAGAGACAGCCCCCGTAAGCTATATTGCAAAGCGAATTATTCCGCTTTCATGACAGCTTCGGCCAAAGCACGACCCAAAGCACGTCCACGTTCGATAACTTCAGGACGGGCACCGAACTTCCATTCCAGTGGTTCGGCAACCACTTCCATCTTCATCTTTTCATTGTATTCAGTGATGCATTTGTTCACCATCGGTGCCCAGGCACAACCACCGAACCAGCCCAATATATGCTTCTGAACGTCACGATGTGAGATACGGTCCATCAAATCACCCACTACAGGGAAAAGACCACCATTATAGGTAGGGCCACCTACAGCCAGGCCTTTGTAACGGAAGATGTCAGCCAAAACGAAAGAAGGCTGCGTCACACTCAGATTATGGACGATAATCTTCTTCAAGCCAGCCTCTGCCGCACCTTGTGCCACAGCCTCTGCGACACGCTGGGAGTTGCCATACATGGAGCCATAACAGATAACCAGTCCCTGCTCAGTTTCCTGACTGCTCAAACGACGGTACAAGTCAATAGCCTTACCTGCATTTTCTGTCCAGACAGGGCCATGAGTAGAGCAAATCATATTTATCTCCAATCCACCCAATTTCTTCAGAGCACCTTGTACAGGTCTGGCATATCCACCCAGAATAGCAGCGTAATAACGTTCCATTTCGCTCCAATAACGGTCCACGTCCATTTGAGTATCAATTACCGCACCATCCAAAGCACCAAAACAGCCAAAGGCATCTCCTGAGAAGATGATACCATCATTTATGTCATAGGTAACCATGGTTTCAGGCCAATGGAGCATAGGTACAAGATGGAAACGCAAAGTACGCTTGCCCAATGACAAGGTCGAACCTTCCTTCACCAGAACATCGTCAGCCGTTGGCTCGCCATAAAAACCTTCTACCATTTCGAAGGTCTTCTTGTTGCCCACCAACTTTATTTCAGGATAATATTTACGAATCAGAGCAATACTTCCTGAATGATCAGGCTCCATGTGGTTGATTATCAAATAGTCTATCTTTCGGTCACCGATGGACTCATGGATGTTTTCAAGAAATTCTGCAAAAAAAGCACAGTCTACTGTATCGACTAATGCAACTTTGTCTTCATCTGCAATAATATATGCGTTATAAGAAACACCGGCAGGCAAAAGCCACAAACCTTCAAAGCGATGCTTCACGCGGTCATTTACACCGACGTAGAAAATATCATCTTTAATTTTCATATTGTATTGATATTTGTTTTGTTCCAATGGACAAAAATACGAAAATCTTATGCCATAACCACCTTTATTAACTTAAATAACTCTTTTGCAAATAAAAAAAAGCAACCGAAATATCCGGTTGCTATTTTAACTATTCTATTTCAGCATTTGTTCCAATGCTTCTTTGAGAGCGCTTTTGGGCATCGCACCCACAGTAACCTGGGGTTCCAAATCCTTGGAAGCAAAGACCAGTGTAGGAATACTCCTCACACCAAACTGCGCAGCCAATTCACTCTCCTGATCAACATCTACCTTGTAAATGTCTACCCTGCCTTCAAATTCCTTTGCCAAATCATCGATAACGGGAGACAAAGCCTTACAGGGACCACACCATGTAGCGAAAAAATCAATCAGAACGGGCTTGTCACCTTTGAATTGCCAGCCACCGCCGTTATTCTCATAGTCGTTCACTCTTCTCAAAAAACCACCTTTAGTCAAATGTATAGCGCTCATAATACAAACCTTTTATATTCAAAAAACTTATTTACCTAACTTGCTTTCAACTTCTTCCTTGGACAATTCGTTGGTACAGAAGAACCAGTCGTAGCATTTCAACTTGCCAGTAGTATCAGTCATACGCTGCTGAGCTACCCCGCAAGAACCTGCTGGAGGAACGATGACCTCGTCACCTGGACGCCAGTCGGCAGGAAGAGCCACGCCGAAATTGTCAGTAGTCTGAAGACCGATCAGGACACGCTTGATTTCATCAAAGTTACGGCCCAAAGAAGACGGATAATACATCAATGTACGGATGATACCCTGTGGGTCGATGAAGAATACCGCACGAACTGCCTTGGTAGAACTGTCACCCGGCTGGATCATACCATATTTGTTGGCTACCTCCATGGTGATGTCTTCAATCAACGGAAAACGAACTTCCACATTCTTCATACCCTTGTAGTCGATCTTCTCCTTGATGGTGCGCAACCAAGCAATATGACTGAAAAGACCATCGACTGAGAGACCTACCAGCTGGCAATTCAAATCTTCAAATTCCTTGGCCATTGAACCGAAGGTCATAAACTCTGTTGTACAAACCGGAGTAAAGTCAGCCGGATGACTGAAGAGGATAATCCATTTACCTTTATAATCGGAAGGGAAATTAATTTCGCCCTGGGTAGTTACGGCCTTGAATTCAGGAGCTTTCTCGCCAATACGTGGCATTGTGTAAACATTATTGTTTTCCATAATGTATAATTTTTAATGATTTGTTTCTTAATCTGTCAGGTTCTGCATCTTTTCCTTTGAGAACTCTTTTATTTTGTTTTCTGATGCAAAGGTAGGAACTTGCATCATTGGATACAACAGATAAAAACTATACCATTATAGACCCAAACTATAGCAGCTCCCAAACATCTATATAACAGATAGTTATCATACAATCAGTTAGATTCTTCCAATCTATTTTATCCTATAAAAGAAAAATTATCGTCACACATCATTCCTATTTTCACCAACAAAACTGAAGGACCAAACCTTTCTCCCATAAATCCAGCTTACCCTCTCCCATCCTCTTCCCGACAATCGTCAACATTTCCTTTTCTGTATACACAACCTTCCCCTACTTCCTTCTATAGATAAATTATAGTCAGGTTGTATTATTCCACAAATAGAAAAAGTAGTAACTTTGCAGCCAATTTTAAAAAACAGCCACTTTAGAGGTATAAAAGAACAATAAAAGCAAAGTGGCAAGCGCTCTTTAGGTAATAGTATAGGTAAAAGTATAAGGAAATGGATTATTTACACATTGTGATACAAATGCTGATGATTTTCGGCGTTGTTATCATTGGCTATCTGGCAGCCAAACGTGGCTGGTGGGCTACAGAAATGAACCGCGGAATGTCGGTTTTCGTACTTAACGTCACAGCTCCCGCCCTCATTCTTTCTTCCGTGATGGGTGAAGGACTGGTCTTTGAAACAGAAGAAATCATTCAACTCTTATTGGTTTCTGTCCTGAATTATGTCATACTCATTGGCGGAGCATTTCTTTTCACCTCTATCTGGCATATGGACACATACCGCCGTGGTCTGCTTCGCTTCATGCTTTCCTTCGGAAATGTCACCTTCATTGGCTTTCCTGTATTGACAGCCATCTTTGGTGAACGCGCTGTATTTTATGGTTCTGTCCTCACCATCCCCTTCAACCTGTTGATTTTCACCATCGGAGATGAATTTATCTCCAACCGGGGCGGTCTCCGTCAAGCTTTCCGTCTGAAGCTGATGCTTTCGCCGTGCGTACTGGCAGCCATCACAGCGGTCATCATTGCTTTGATGAAACTCCAGGCACCTCCAGCCATGACACAATGGTTCCATCTCATAGGTGACATGACGATTCCGAGTGCATTGATTATTATCGGCGCCACACTGAGCGAAATTCCGCTCCGCGACATGATCGGCAACAAGTTCGTTTATACGATGTCCGCCCTCAAATTATTCATTATGCCGCTGTTTATCCTTTTCGTCTTCCGCATTATTGGATTCGAAGATATGGTTACCAACGTAGCCGTTGTACTAAGCGGTATGCCTGTGGCTGCCAACGGCATCATGTTCTGCCTCAGATATGGCAAAGACGGTCGTCTCATGGCTCAAGGTATCTTCATCAGCACATTGATTGCCATTTTCAGCATCCCGCTGCTGACTCTGCTTTTCTAACATAGCTGATTGAAACATATCCCCCTATTCTCTCAAAAGGAAACGCCCCCAAGTTTTAAGGTCGTTTCCTTTTTTCATACTTATATGGTGAATTGGAAAGATCACAAGCAACTAAGTAATGGTAAAAAAATAACTTCATACAGTTTTAAAATATTTATCTTCCT
>SAMEA104404103__coassemble_1809_pt1 | contig 12074 bp, 8 predicted proteins | sample SAMEA104404103__metabat2_high_PE_061 | metagenome-assembled genome bin SAMEA104404103 (sample SAMEA104404103) | Balaenoptera acutorostrata | reverse complement strand
TAACCTCTGATAAGGGGAAAAGGTAGGATGGCGAAATAAGTTGCTGGCATTTTGTCGTATCCTCTTGTCTTTCAAGTATTATGGAAAGCAAATTTCGAAAAAATCGTTTGTCTGTTGTCCGTCTGGGAGCTCGTAAAACTAAGAAAAACAGAAGTTTGGCTTTCTTTCATCAACAATACTAGATAAGAAAGTCTTCTGATAAGCAATAAACAGGATTCACTGTTAACAAACAGGCTGGGGAATAGACAAGCTATTTGGGAAGCTGAAGGGATGCCAATGGCAGGGGCTGTCATAGGAGCATTTGTTTATAGCATTGCTATTCAAGTTTCGGAAGTGATGAAGGATACTGGACCAGTCAACCCGAGTTTCAGATCAACCGTGATAAAGAGAGAGGACTGTCCTGAATGCCGGTTTTAAAAAGAGGCGGTTGTGTACAATGAAAATGCTCGTACAATGAAACGAAGGGCCTCTGAAGGAGTAGATAATATGAGTATAGCGCCATTCCGCAGCGTCCCTGCGTTTTATCACATATCTTAGTAAGATGGACGGGTTGTCTGATATAAATGGAATTTCATCGTGCTGTGGCATTCGTACCATCGTGGTGGTACGTTTGTACCATCGTGGTGGTACGTTTGTACCATCGTGGTGGTACATTTGTACCATCGTGGTGGTACGACTCTTACATCGTATAGGCGACGACCTAACTCGGACATACGGCCTTGTGACTAAGGAGAAAATGCTGGGAAACGTCATCCTCCTCGATAGAAAATAACTGGAAGGGTTGCAGAATATACGTATTAAAGCGTATTTGGAGGAAGAGAAAAATAGCTCAGAGAAGTTGGGAGGGCAAGATGAAGGATAGGGATAAAAAAAATTCCCTCTCCGGCGCTCGCGCGTGGGGTGAGGGATAAAACAAACTATGAAAAAACTGTATCTTTTAGAGTAGTCAAGTTTTAATTTATTGAGTTGTTTTTGTGTTGGGTTTTCTTAATCGTTAAATGACACGATCAAATCGTAATCTTGTAAAAGATAAGTTTTAGAAACCTCTCTTCTAACGACTGACAAAGATACAAAAAAAATGGAAATGGCAATAGGCCTTGGACTTATATGTATATAAAATAAGATATATAGAGTATTAATTTTTCAGACAGGAAGTATGACGTTGTCCGTATTGAATAAATGCTGTTTTGTTTTGTCCAAAAGAGGGGCGCTGCGGGCTTTTAATATTCATATTATTAATATGTTAATAAATTTATGCTATGGACTTTTCCAATATAAAAAAAGCTAAATTGTCTGATAACTGAGTGCTGATTTTTTCATGCGGAAAGAGGCCTGGAATGGAAATGGAGTGGCCGAAATGTCGTTGACTCGTGTGAGCGGTTATTTTATCTTCTTTTTAAGGCCGGACAGGGGGGTGGAAAAGTGCTGGTTCCTGTCTTTTCTGAGAAATAAATCCTTCTCATTTGCGACAGAAAAAGTAGAAGAAAATGGGTGACTTTTTACGCCAAGTTTTCTAGACATCGCTTCCGTGAGTGGAAAGAGAATCCTTATTGATGCAAATGGACAAGGCATGCGAAAAAAGTCTTTCCCGTAGTTTCGTTTTGCAGAAGTTCTTTGCGTACTGCTCAATATTTCTGTAAGTAGGCTAAAAACACCGATTTTGTTTTGAGGTTCAGTAGTCTTGTCGTAACTTTGCAAAGCAATATAAAAATATAACAGAATTATGTCAGAAAGAAAAGTTAGGGTGCGTTTTGCCCCCAGTCCAACAGGACCTCTGCATATTGGCGGTGTACGTACTGCTTTGTATAACTATCTCTTTGCTCGTCAGCATGGTGGCGACATGGTATTCCGTATCGAAGATACCGATTCTCATCGTTTTGTTCCTGGTGCTGAGGAATATATTATAGAAGCCTTCCGTTGGTTAGGTGTTGAATTTGACGAAGGTGTTAGTTTTGGTGGTGATAAGGGACCTTACCGTCAGAGTGAACGTCGCGACATCTATAAGAAATATGTAAAGGTATTGCTGGATGCCGGAAAGGCATACATCGCATTTGATACTCCTGAAGAATTGGATGCCAAGCGTGCAGAAATCGAAAATTTCCAGTATGATGCCAAGACTCGTGGTATGATGCGCAACTCTTTGACGATGAGCGCTGAGGAAGTTCAGAAGTTGATTGATGCCGGTGAACAATATGTTGTCCGTTTCAAAATAGAGCCGGGAGAGGATGTTCATGTGGACGACCTTATCCGTGGTGATGTGAAGATTAATTCTTCTATTCTTGATGATAAGGTGCTTTACAAGAGTGCCGACGAATTGCCTACCTATCACCTGGCAAATATTGTGGATGACCATTTGATGGAAATCACTCACGTTATCCGTGGTGAGGAATGGTTGCCTTCCGCTCCTTTGCACGTATTGCTTTATCGTGCTTTCGGTTGGGAGGATACTATGCCACGATTCGCACACTTGCCATTGTTGTTGAAGCCAGATGGCAAGGGCAAACTTTCCAAGCGTGACGGTGACCGTCTGGGTTTCCCTGTATTCCCATTGGAATGGCACGATCCTAAGACTGGTGATATTTCTAGCGGCTACCGTGAAAGCGGTTATTTGCCAGAAGCTGTCATCAACTTCCTCGCTTTGCTGGGATGGAATCCAGGCACCGACCAGGAATTGCTCTCTATGCAGGAATTGATTGACCAGTTTGATTTGTCCAAGTGTTCTAAGGCTGGCGCCAAGTTTGACTATGTCAAAGGCCAGTGGTTCAACCGCGAATATTTGGTAAAGACCGATGATAAAGTTTTGGCTCCTCAGTTTGACAAGATTCTCCGCGAGAACGGTATCGAAGCTCCTATCGAACGCGTTGAGGCTGTTGTCGGCATGATGAAAATGAAGAAAATCAACTTTATCAAGGATTTGTGGCCATTGTGCGACTTCTTCTTCATTGCTCCTGAAACTTATTCTATGGAAGATAAGTTCACCAAGAAGAACTGGAAGGGCGATGCTGCAAAGGAAATGACTGAACTTTTGCATATCTTGGAAGGACTCGACGATTTCTCTGTAGCTTCACAGCAGGCTGTAGTGGACAAGTGGGTTGAAGAAACTGGTGCGAAACCATGGAATCCATGGCGTGTGGCCCTTGTCGGAACCGGTAAGGGACCTGATATGTATGAATTGGCTGCTTTCTTAGGTAAGGAAGAAACACTTGCCCGTATGCGTAAGGCACTCGAGCAGTTGCAATAATATCCTATATATATATTCCGTCTCTCTTTTCCTTTTCGAGAAGAGGGACGGATGTTTTTATTTATTAACAGATAAAAAATACGAAACCTTTGAGCGGGCTCTGTGGCTGTCATTTGTTGATGGTATCCAAACTGGGAGAAGGTGTAGGCTGGTTCTGAATATGTATTCCTTCGCTATTTATTTATATATGATATGCGCTCACATCGTCGCCTTGTTCAATAAGAAGGTGAAGTTGATGACGCGGGGACAGCGGAATACCTGGCGTATTCTGCGTGAAAAAATTGGTAATGATAGTTATGTATGGTTTCATGCAGCTTCATTGGGTGAATTTGAACAAGGACGTCCAATTATGGAACGTTTGCGTCGTGAACATCCTGAGAAGAAAATCTTGCTTACTTTCTTTTCCCCATCTGGGTATGAGGTCCGTAAAAATTACGATGGAGCAGATGTCATCTGCTATCTTCCTTTTGATACCCCGTTAAATGCCCGTAAGTTTATCCGCTTGGCACGACCAGAGGCTGCTTTTTTCATAAAATATGAATTTTGGAGAAATTACATTGATATTCTGAACCGAAAAGGCATTCCTTGTTATAGTGTTTCCAGCATATTCCGTGAGAATCAGATCTTCTTCCGTTGGTACGGTCGCAATTATGCTCGTTGCTTGAACCGCATGACCCATTTGTTTGTCCAAAACGAAAAGTCACGGGAACTTTTGGCAAGTATCGGTGTGACCGATGTCACCATTGTCGGAGATACCCGTTTCGACCGGGTGAAAGACATCATGAATGCTGCGAAGCCTTTACCATTGGTTGAAAATTTCGTGACAGACAAGCGTGTCCTGGTGGCAGGAAGTTCCTGGCAGCCTGATGAAGACATTATTATTCCTTATTTCAATGAACATCCTGAATTAAAACTTGTTTTGGCGCCTCATGTAGTCAGTGAAGACCATCTTCGTGAAATTGAAGGCAAACTCAAACGTCCGTTCTTGCGTTATACTGATGCGAACGAGGAAAATGTGAAGGAAGCTGACTGTCTGATTATCAATTGCTATGGGTTGCTCTCTAGCATTTATCGCTATGCCACAGTAGCTTATGTCGGCGGAGGTTTTGGCGTAGGTATCCACAATGTCCCCGAAGCCGCAGTCTATGGTGTTCCGGTTATCATCGGTCCCAACAACAAGAAGTTCCAGGAAGCCCAGGCTTTACTGAAAAATGGAGGCTGTAAGGAAATTCATGAAGCCGGCGATTTCCGTGCCATTATGGACTTGTTCCTGAACGATGCGGAAGCTTTGTCAACATCGGGTAAGGCTGCCGGTGGTTATATTGCTGACAATTCCGGTGCGGCAGATACTATTTATAAGAAAATCTACAGATAATCATCTGAACTGATAGGTGGGTGGATTTTCTCTGCCCACCTATATTGTTTTTATCCTGTTTCTGCTTCTTGACGTCCGGTCAAAGAGACAGCACCGATGGGTGCTATTCCGGTTAAAGTAGACTCGTGGACGTATTTATTGCATGCAGCCTTCAGGGATGACCGTTAGCTGTAAATCTGAAAAACATATCTTATAACTTCCTGACAGTTTGTCGATTGTTCAGAAGTTGTCGGGATAGAATTCATCTAGACTTATGACAGAAGTAATCATTATTTTAATTGTGGCACTGGTTGCTGCTTTTGCTGGTTACGCATTTGGCTCTCTACGTACCCGCACCGCTATGGCGGCAGAAGTAGAAAAGGCCCGTTCTGAGGCCACGGCGGCTACTGCGCGGCTTTCGGTGGAGCGTACCCATTCGGCTGAGGCCCTGAAGATGCAGGCGGAAGCCCTTCGTGCCGAATTCCAGCGCATGGCGACCCATTTGGCGCGTGAAGAAGGAAAAGCTTTACGTGACGAGCATATAGCCCGCCTCACAGACCTTTTGGCTCCTTTGGGTAAAAATATAGAAAATTTTCGTACACAGTTTGTTAGCGGACATGCCGCTATGGACCGTTATATCAAGGATTTGGTGGCACAGACTACTGCGGTCGGTCATGAGGCGGAACAGCTGGCGAAGGCGTTGAAGGGAAATACCAAGATGCAAGGCAACTGGGGAGAAGCTATATTAAACAACCTCCTGGAAGCTTCCGGTCTCACCGAAGGCCGGGATTTCATTGTCCAGGAGCACGTTCAGGACGAGAAAGGCCGTAGTCTGATACCGGACGTTGTGGTCAATCTTCCTGGTGACCGCTCGGTGATTGTCGACTCCAAGGTGTCGTTGACAGCTTTTGCCGATTATGCCCGTGCGGAAGATGAGATAGAGCGTGACCGGTTGATGAAGGAACATCTGTTGTCCGTACGCCGGCATGTCAAGGAACTGAGTGTGAAAAACTACGATAAGGTCATCAAGAATTCTATCGGATATGTATTGATGTTCATTCCGAACGAAGCAGCCTATATTGCTGCAGTGAATGCCGATCCTAAACTGGCAACCGAAGCCTATGCCCAGCGCATAATCATTCTCAACCCTACCAATTTGCTGATGGCCTTGCAATTGGCATACAATCTTTGGCAGAGTGAACTGCAAAGTCGTAGTGTGTACGAAATCTATAGTTCTGCAGAAAAATTATATAAGAAATTTACCGGTTTTGCGCAAAACTTCCTTTTGGTAGGAAAGAATATCCGCCAATTGACCGATGCTTACGAAAAAGCTGAAAAACAACTGGCTACCGGTCGTGGCAATATTATTGACCAGTTGGAAGGATGGAAGAAGAAAGGGTTGACCCCTTCTGCCGAAATTCCCGAAGCTCTGCGCAATATGGATGAAAAGGAATCCGAATAAAAGCCTGTTTTCTATAATTTAGGAGGAGGTATCGGTTCGAGTTCAAAAAACAACGGGTCTTGTTGTTAATATATCAAAATAAGTTTTACCTTTGTCCTGATTTTGGCCTGTTTGTCAGACCGGACATTATTAACCATAAAAAATCTCTTAACTGTACAAGTTCATATGAATTGGGTGCAAGATTTTCTTGATATTAATCCATCTATTGGTGCTGTCGCATTGATTTGCTTCATTTGCGCAGTAGGTCTTGCTTTGGGAAAACTTCGTTTTCGCGGCATTAGCTTGGGAATCACTTATGTATTCCTTATCGGTATTTTTATAGGTGCATTAAAATTGCATATCGACCCTCAGATGTTGGTGTATGCAGAAAGTTTCGGTTTGATACTTTTCGTCTATACCCTGGGTCTGCAAGTCGGTCCTGGTTTTATCAGTACCTTCTTGAAAGGTGGAACCACGTTGAATCTGCTCTCGTTGGGAGTGATTGTCCTGGGTACCTTGATGACGTTGGGCGTTGTCTGGATGGGATGGGGCAATCTGGGTGACATGATGGGTGTTCTCTGCGGTTCGACCACCAACACTCCGGCCCTGGGTGCTGCCCAGCAAGCCTTGAAGCAAGTTGGCGAACCTGCTTCGGGAGCGGCTTTAAGTTGTGCCGTCACTTATCCTCTGGGTTTGATTGGTGTCATTGTCGCTTTGATGCTGATGCGTATCTTCCTTCGTCGCAAGGAACCCCGTACAGATAAGAACACTGCAGATGAACAAGCATTTATCGCTTCTTTTTGTGTAAAGAATCCTGGTATTTTCCATAAGAATATCCAAGATGCTTGTAAACTTGATCCTTCAAAATTCGTGGTCAGCCGTTTGTGGCGTGACGGTAAGGTGATTTTGCCTAATGGTGAATCTGTCTTGGAAGAAGGGGACCGTATCCTGGTCATCACTCAGAAGCGCGACCTCAATCGTCTGACTGTCCTTTTTGGCGAACTGGATGAAACAACCGATTGGAATAGCAATAATGTTGACTGGAATGCTCTCGACTCAAACTTGATCTCACAGCGTATTCTGATTACACGTAGTAATATTAACGGTAAGCATCTGGGCGACTTGCATCTCCGCAACCGGTATGGCGTGAATGTCAGCCGTGTACAACGTTCTGGTATCCAGTTGGTGGCAACCCCATCTCTGACTCTGCGATTTGGTGACCGTGTCACGGTGGTTGGTGAAGCTGAAAGCATCAAACGTGTGGCTGATGAACTGGGTAATGCCGTACAGCATCTCGACGACCCTAATATGGTGACCATCTTTATCGGTATTGTCTTAGGCCTTGTTTTAGGCAGTCTGCCTATCTTCATTCCGGGTATGAGTTATCCGGTAAGCCTGGGGCTCGCTGGCGGTCCTATCGTTATGGGTATTCTTATCGGTGCTTTCGGCCCCCGTTTCCACATGGTAGCCTATACAACGACCAGTGCCAACTTGATGTTGCGTTCTTTAGGTCTTTCTATGTATCTGGCTTGCCTGGGACTTGATGCCGGCAAAGACTTTTTGGAAACTGTTATGCAACCCGCCGCTTTGTGGTGGATTTTCTTCAGTATTCTGATAACCATGATTCCGGTTATGATTATGGCATGGATTGGTGTTGTCTTTACGAAAAAGAGTTTTGCGGCGACCGCTGGTATGCTTTGTGGAGCGATGGCCAATCCGATTGCGTTGAATTATGTCAACGACACGTTACCGGGTGATAAGGCAGCAGTAGCCTATGCCACTGTTTATCCGTTGGCAATGTTCTTGCGAGTGATTATTGCTCAGATCATTGTCATGTGCTGGTTTGCTTGATAGTGATTAATTTCGACCACTTACTTCAAACAGAAGGAAAGAGGGGGAAAATAAATGTACATTTGGGGATTTCTTCAATAAAACCCTTTATTCATTCCTATAGAAACGTTCGATTTGGCTCTTCATTCAGGGCTAAATCGAACGTTTTTTATTATAAAATCAATCTGTGGGGTAGCTGCGGGGATACGATTCTTGTCATTTATGGACGAAGGCTCACTTTCTTCCCTTTATTTCGGCTTCAGAACATAGTGGTGAATCTAGTCTGTGCCCTGTTCTCAGAATTATGCCCCTGTTGACTGATGGAATAGCAAGATCAATGCTTTATCGGCTCTTCCCATTGTTCATAGGCATCTGCCAGTTGCTGCATCGCTTTTTCTATGATGCTGCGTGGAGACCCTACGTTGAGCCGCATAAATCCAATTCCCTCTTTTCCAAACATAGCACCATCATTCAGAGCTAGATGTGCTTTGTCAACAAAGAAGTCGACCAAATCCTTTTGTGGCAGTCCCATTTCCCGACAGTCGAGCCATATCAGATAAGAAGCCTGAGGGCGGATCACTTTTATCTTAGGTGCGTGTGCCTTGAGAAAGGTATCCACGTAGTCAATATTCTTCTGGATGTAGCTGAGGCATTGTGTGAGCCACTCAGTGCCGTGGGTATAAGCCGCTTCCACGGCGATAAAGGCAAAGGCATGGCCCATTCCCAATTCGCACGATTCCATAAACAAGCCAAAGCGGTGGCTCAGTTCTTTGTTGAAGATGATGGCGTGGGAGGCCGTGAGTCCTGGCATATTGAAAGCTTTGCTTGGAGACATGAAGGTGACAGAATTCAGTCTCGCTTCTTCGCTGACCGAAGCAAACGGATGATGTTGGAGAGGAGGAAGCGTCAGGTCGGCATGGATTTCATCAGAAAAGACAATCACCTGCTCTTGGGCACAGATGTGGGCGATTTCCAATAAATCCTTTTCGCTCCATACCAATCCACCGGGATTGTGAGGATTGCAGAGAATAAAGACCTTACATCCCTTTACTTTTTCGCGGAAATCCTCCATGTCCATCCTCAGCTTTCCATCTATCCATTTCAATGGGTTGGTGACAACTTCCCGCCCATTTCTTTCACAAACAAAGCGGAAAGGATGATAGACTGGAGGTTGTATCATAATTTTATCGCCTGGCTGTGTCAGTGCCTTGAGTGCCAAGGCTATTCCGGGTACGATGCCCGGGACGAAGTGGATAGCTTCTTTTTGAACGGAAAATTCGTAGCGCATCCTGTTCCAGTTGATAATGGCTTGGTAATACCCATCCTGTTTTAAGGTATAACCGAAAATGCCATGTTCGCACCGGTGGCGGAGGGCTTCGGTGACGAAGGGAGCCGTTGGAAAGTCCATATCAGCTACCCAAAGCGGAATGAGGTCGTTGCGTCCCCAATTGGTGATTACTGCGTCCGTCTTGACGGCGGCAGTTCCACTACGGTCAATGATTTCGTCAAAATTGTATTTCATAACGGGTTCGGTTTTATAGATTTCAATAAGTCTTGCAAATATACTCTAAAAACTGATAAAAAAGAATATGGGCGAAATGAAGCGACTGTTATATTATTTGTTCGCACGAATTGATAGTCTGATATCGGCGGTCTCCAGTTTGTTTTCCTTTGCCCGGCCTGTATTTTTAGATGATTTTAAGTGAGATGCTTTTTATGAAAAAAGCATCCTGTTTTTCATTTTGACCTTAGAAATCAAGAGAGTGAGTCTGATAAATAGGCATAAAGACAAACTTTCATTTTGTTTTTTGAGTGTCAAATGCTAACTTTGCCGGAGTATAAATGCGAAAATTAAATTATTTGTGTAACAAAGAGGAGCGGCTGATTGGGCCGGTATCCATGCATTAAATATACAATTATGGAAGATAGATATCCCTGGCAACGACCGGGAATGAAGAAAATATTGGAAGTGGCAACAACCGTGCTTATTGCCATTGTCGTCCTGATGTATTTTCTTCCACGAGAAAAGAAATTTGGTTTTGAATTTGAGGAAAATCGTCCATGGCGTTATTCCCAGTTGATAGCCGCTTATGACTTCCCAATTTATAAGACCGAAGCAGAGATTAAAGCTGAGCGTGACAGTTTGTTGGTCGATTTCCGTCCTTTCTATCAGGTTGATACCCTGAAGGCCGAGAAGAAGATTCAAGAACTGCAGAAGGATTTCTATTCAGGAGCCTTCAAGGGCGTGCCTGCTTATTATCTCCCGCGACTGGCGGAATTATTAAGGGAAGTATACAATCGTGGTATCATCAGTGGCAAGGCTGCCGATGAACTCCGCAGTAAAAACGTGAACCTGATCCTGGTTCAGAAAGGCAATGTGGTTTCTGAGTGCCAAAGTGACGAGATGCTGACGCTTGCCAAGGCATACGAGAGCATTCTGGAGAAAGAGAAACTCAATCATATGGAGACCTTTGTGGAACGCTGTCAGGTACGCAGTTATCTGGAACCGAACGTGATGTTCAATAAGAAACGAACAGACGGTGAACTTTCTCAGTTGCTGCAGGTCCTGCCGACTCGTGGTATGGTACAAAAAGGGCAGCTCATCATAGACCGGGGACAGATTGTGACACCCGACCATGTGAAGATCTTAAATTCTTTGCGGAAGGAGAACGAACACCGTATGGACCCGACAGAAGGCTATTGGCTCATCTTCTTCGGGCAATTGGTCTTCGTTTGTTCCATGATGGCCTTGTTCTTCTATTATCTTTCCCTCTACCGTCGTGAGTATCTGCACAATGTGCGGGCGATGATCTTATTGATTGTCCTTGTGTCCACCTTGCCGTTGATGACTTATCTGATGGTGGAACACCCTATATTGAGCGTTTATCTCTTGCCTTATGCAATAGTGCCGATTTTTGTGCGGATTTTCTATGATTCCCGTACAGCTTTTGTTGCTGTCATTATTTCAGCCTTGCTTTCTTCATTGGTACTATATGGCCCGTTCGAATTCATTCTTTTGCAATTGATATCAGGAATGGTTGCCATCTATACCCTGAGGGAACTGACCGAACGTTCTCAGTTGCTGAAGACCTCGGCAGCGGTCACCATTATCGGTGTGCTTGTGGTAGGAGCTTACGATTTGGCACAGGGCATCAGCTGGTTCTCCCTGGACGAATCCCGAGTCATCCATATCATATTGGGAGGTATCTTACTCTTGTTCTCTTATCCGCTGATGTATCTTGTAGAACGTATCTTTGGATTCACTTCGAGTGTGACATTGGTGGAACTGACCAATATTAATCATCCTATTCTTCGTAAGATGTCTAAGGAGGCACAAGGCACCTTCAATCACTCCATGCAGGTGGCAAATTTAGCAGCTGAGGTGGCAGATAAAATTGGTGCAAAGGCACAGTTGGTGCGAACCGGTGCCTTGTATCATGACATCGGTAAGACATTGAATCCTGCCTTTTTCACAGAGAATCAGAGCGGCGTCAATCCTCACAACAGTTTGAGTGAGGAGCGCAGTGCGCAGATTATCATCGGGCATGTCACTGGTGGATTGAAATTGGCTGAAAAGTACCATCTGCCGCCAGTTATCCGTGAGTTTATCACGACTCACCATGGTGCGGGCATGACGAAGTATTTCTATATCCAGTATGCCAATAAGCATCCTGATGAGGAAGTGGACAAGTCATTGTTTACCTATCCCGGTCCCAATCCGTTCACTCGTGAACAAGCCATTTTAATGATGTGTGACTCTGTGGAGGCTGCTTCACGTAGTTTGAAAGAATATACGGAAGAATCTATCAGTGCACTTGTCAATAAGATTATCGACAGTCAGTTGGCTGACGGCTGCTTCAAGGAATGTCCTATTACCTTCAAGGACATAGCCGATGCCAAGCATGTGCTGATTGACAGTTTGAAAACTGCCTATCATACGCGTATTGCCTATCCGGAATTGAAGAAGAAAAAAGAAAATACAGAAACGTCCGAATCGCGGAGACCCCTTTTCGGCAAGCCTTTCGATCGTCATAGTGAGAAATAAAAAGAAATCCCCCATTACGGTGTCGTTTCAGTGCACTGCAATGGGGGATCATTTTGTCCAGTAGTTGTTGCTTATCCTATTCTTTGTGGGTATAAAAGGTTATTTGTGATACTTAGTAATGGTAAAAAAATAACTTCATACAGTTTTAAAATATTTATCTTCC
>SAMEA104404103__coassemble_1735_pt1 | contig 12571 bp, 7 predicted proteins | sample SAMEA104404103__metabat2_high_PE_061 | metagenome-assembled genome bin SAMEA104404103 (sample SAMEA104404103) | Balaenoptera acutorostrata | reverse complement strand
GAGAAAGGAAGAAAAATATTTTAAAACTGTATGAAGTTATTTTTTTACCATTACTTAAGGTCCTAAATTCATTTTATCGTGCAAACGGCAGACCCATTACCGTCCACACGATCATCAACATTCACTCGTCATACAAAGATCTGGAGTAAAGGCCCGGGCAATAGACTCAATATCTGTATTAGATTTGCTTGCAAAAATAGGAGATGCCAACAGGCAAATCAATGTCTTTTTGTGTCTTTTACAAAAAGACAGGTAAGAAGATGGAAAAAAAGCTGAAAATGGCTGTTCTTCACAGGATGAACAGCCGTCATCACTGGCAAAACACATAAAAAAGAAAGGTTTGAAGAAGGGAGAAAGCCAGCAACAGCTCCAAAACAATAGTTTAAAGAAAAAAATCATTAATTTTGCAGTTTCCCTAAAACGAAGGTCCTTTTCTCCTTTTCATCAACCGACATCGGCAGATTAGTTGTCTCAATAGGGACCATTTGTTGACTAAACACTACAATCTATAAAACGATACCATCTCATCCAAAAAAACCAACTCTGTATGTTAAGAAAGCTCTTCGGATTTGACCCGAAAGAAAACAATGTCAAAACGGAAATTCTTGCCGGCATCACCACCTTCCTCACCATGGCTTATATTCTCGCGGTGAACCCGACAATCCTCGCGGACACAGGTATGGAAAAAGGAGCGGTGTTCACTTCGACCATTGTCTCCGCCGTATTGGGCACTTCCATCATGGCCCTGGTCGCCAAACTGCCTTTCGCACTGGCTCCGGGCATGGGACTGAACGCATTCTTTGCCTACACCATCTGCTTGCAGATGGGATATACCTGGCAATTTGCTCTGACTGCTGTCCTCATCGAAGGTCTCATCTTTATTTTGCTGACACTGACCAATCTGCGCGAAGCCATTGTCGACTGCATCCCTCCGACATTGAAAAACGCCATTTCTGTAGGTATCGGACTCTTCATCGCCTTTATCGGACTGAAAAGCGGCGGAGTCATTGTCAGTAACGAAGCGACACTTGTTGCTTTGGGAGATATCACACAAAGCACGGCATTGCTTTCCTGCATCGGCATCATCCTCACAGCGGTCCTCCTAGTATATAATATAAAAGGAGCCTTGCTCATCGGTATCCTTCTGACCACGCTGATTGGTATTCCGATGCACATCACAAGCATAGACGGCATCATGAGCACTCCTCCGGCCATCACTCCGATTTTCTTCCAGTTTGAATTCGATAAAATTCTGACCAGCGATATGTTCATCGCCGTCATGACCCTCCTTTTTGTCGATATGTTCGACACCATCGGCACCTTGGTTGGAGTCAGTACAAAGGCAGGAATGATTAAAGATGGCAAGATTCCCAACATCAAGAAGGCCTTTATGGCTGATGCCATCGGTACAACAGCCGGTGCCATGCTGGGTACCAGCACCGTAACCACCTTTGTAGAAAGTGCTTCGGGAGTCAGCGAAGGCGGACGCACCGGACTAACAGCCTTTACCACTGGCATCTGCTTCTTGGTCGCACTCTTCTTTGCCCCACTTTTTCTTTCAATACCTGCGTCGGCAACGGCTCCAGTACTGGTGTTGGTAGGTTTGATGATGCTGACTCCTATCAAGGACGTCGACCTCAACGACTATAGTGAGGCCATACCGGCATTCATCTGCATCATTTTCATGCCTTTGGCTTATAGCATCTCCGACGGTGTACTCCTCGGTCTGCTGAGCTACGTAGTCATCAACGTGCTTGGAAGAAAGTTCAACAAACTGAGTATTTCCATCTATATCCTCAGTTTCCTCTTCCTCCTTAAATATATGATGAGTTCCATACAGGAATGGATATCATAAAAAGTTCGATAGAAGTTAATACAGGTCGATAAACAAAACGTAAAATTAAATTCGACTACTTGGAAATGTAAAAGGGTATCCCATCATTTACGGGATACCCTTATACATATATGTCAAGTAACAATACCGGGGCATCTCTCATTCATACAAGAAACATGAAGGCGACCGGTCACAGATTCAAAAAAGGTGCGGGAATCATTTTCCCCGCACCTTTGTTATAAGATTTTCCATATCAGATATTCCAATTGCTCGGATTGCAATATTGCTCTACTGCATTCTCTACTTTGTCCGGAAGATTGTGGAAAAAGTCTATGCCAGTCAGCTCTTCGAGGCGGTCTATGGACACGGCTCTCGATTTTAAAGCTTTCTGATCACTCTCGCCTACATCATAGTCGGAATGGGATACCCAGAAACCTATGGAGGTATAGGCACCGTTCTTCACCTTCAACAGAGCAATAAAATAGTAATCGGGCACCACAATACGGTTGTTGGCCACGCGACGACCATACTGACCTTCAGCAATGGTGCCACCTTTCACTACGTAAAGCGTGTCGGCAAACGAACGGTCGCGCCCCAAGTTCTGAACAAAGCCTTCAAACTTAGTCCAGTACTTCTGATTGAAATTGGACTTCTGAGGTGACATATTGGTCATATAAAAAGTCATATCGTTCGCCTCACGAGAATACAAACGGTCGTGAGAAGCACAGAGATGGCCGTGGTCATAACCATTGAACCGGGCGTCATCCTCTAGAAAATTTTTATTCAATAAGGGATCCTTCGGATACTGTGGCTTGATGTCATAGGACTTACGAGATACTCTTTTCTGAGCCGTCACACCGTCAAAGCGAAAAGCCACCCAGCGGGAATGATATTTAGAATAGTCGTACTCCACACAGTAATCCATCACCTTACCTTTATAATCATTACTCCAGTGCGTAATCAGCACGTTGCCTGATTTCAATGCGGGAACTTCCAAACGGGAAGCGATTTCATCAGTTGGCTTCACGGGTTCTGATGAACCGCCACCACCCAAAATAATGCCTTCATCGTCATCAGAGCAAGCAGCGGCAGTAAAAATTACCGCCGCTGCCATTAGATATTTAAAGAATTTCTTCAATGTCATCCTTTATTATTTAATGATAGCATTGCCCGAAGCGTCAGTCAATGTATAATCGTCAACAAGGATGTCCTTACCAGGCTTCTTTGCATTCATAATTAACATTGAATAGATTCCTACAGTGGACACTTCAAAAGAATAATTAACTTCGACCCATTTATCAGTTGTCAAATTATTAATAAAATCACCATATTTATAGTCGCTATTAGCTACCACTCCGTCTTTCACTATAGCGTATCCAGCTCTTGCGGAACCACCTTCTGCAGTTGCAGCCTTTACATAGAATTTCACATTATAAGTTCCTGGCTGCAATTCGATTTCCTTATAACCCAAACGTTTGTTTGCCCCTGAATAACCTTCAACTAGGACTGAATATTTACCTGAATGTGCATCGGTACTCTGTGACAAACGAGCATTGCATGCGGAAGACGCTGTCTTCCAATTGTTAGGCAAACCATCTACCCAAGTTTCGAAGTCACCGTTTGCAGCCTTCACGTCGCCAGTGTCAGGAGTGTCACCACCACCTTCGTTGCCACCTTCACCAATCTTACCAGCAGCAATAGAGAAGTTCTTCACTTCCCAAGTTGAGCCCTTCTGGTTTTCGCAAATATAACGGAAAGCGACACGAATAGTCTTACCCATATATTCTGCAGGAATTTGGATATCAGCCTTGCTAAATGTTGTCCAGTCTGTACCTTCCGTATGTTCACCATTCAACAAAGTCCAGCCTTCTGTTGGAGCAGCCTCATTGAATGATGTTGAAATAAGTACTTGCTGGTTTTCTGGAGCTACGCCATAGCGATAAATGTATTCGTATGCTAAATGAACTTCAGTCTGATTAGCCAATGAGATTTCAGGACTTACAAGGTAGTAAGTACCATCTGTGGTAACCTGTGTCTGATTATCATAACCTGCAGCCTTAGCTGTATTGAAGTCGATCTTCCATTCACCGGCACCGCTTGTAGTAAAGTTCTTAAAGAGACCTAAAGAATCAAAGAACTTCTCACCATAAGGCAACTGCTGAACACCTTCTTCTGGCTGTGGAGTATTGCCACTTTCTGCCTTACCTTCTTCAGCCTTGAAGTTCTTCACTTCGAAAGTAGAAGCCTTGTCAGAGCTACATTCGTAACGGAAAGCAACGCGGATATTCTTGCCCATATATTCAGCAGGAATCTGAATGTCAGCCTTCTTCCAGTCAGTCCAGCTTGTAGTCTTTTCGTGGTCTGCCTTCAAAGCTACCCAACCTTCAGCTGGCTTGCTTTCATCGAAAGCAACATTGATCATGAACTGGTGGTTCAATGGATTATCATTGAATGAGTTGATGTATTCGTAAGAAAGATGTGCTTCTGTCTTACCAGCCAAAGAGATTTCAGGGCTGACCATATAATAAGTACCCTGGATTGCAGGCTGCTCCGGAGCAGTGAAACCTGAAGCCTTAGCAAAACCACGATTATCGAATGCCCATGCACCAGAACCACTTGTTGTGTAATTCTTAAATGCACCCATTTCTGTAGCGAATGGTTCTGTGTATGGCAATTCCTTCACGCCTTCAGCAGGTTTGTCTTCCGCACCACCTGCAGCACCCTTAAGTACAGACAAACTCTTCACCTGCCAAGTAGAACCCTTGGTATCAGGAGTGTTGTAATAAAGCGCCAGGCGAATCTTGCCACCGATAAATTCGGTCGGGATATTTACATCGATTTGCTTCACATCGTTCCAATCGTTCACGCTTTCGAGTGTGACAGGAATCTGAGTCCAACCTTCAGCAGGCTTGCTTTCATCAAAATTCTTGGTAATCCAAACTTGCTGGTTCTCAGCAGTCTTGAAGTATCTCAGGACATAATCCATTACAAAATGAACGCTATCTGCATCCATAGTTGAAATTTCAGGACTCACCAAGATATAGCTACCAGCTGTAGTTGTCTGGTCAGCACTGTTGTAACCGCTGGCTACAGCAGCCTTGTGGTCGTTGATCCAACGACCTTCACCGCTCAAGGTATAGCTCTTATACGCACCCAGAGAGTTCTCAAACGACTGGACATAAGGCAATGTCTTTGAGCCATCCCCAAGGATTTCATCCTCAATACCATAAGGAGCAGGGATATCCTCACAAGCTGTAAAGCCCAATGCTAAGAGAGCAACAGCTAAAAATGAAAAAATCTTTTTCATAAATCTATTGTATTTTATTTATTATTCGGTTTGAAATTTATTTACTTCACTTCCGGATTTATGTCGTGTACCGAACGCAACTGGAATTGCCAGTCGCTGCGATAGTAGGACATGATACCTGTATAAGAACGGGAATCCTCAGGAATAGGCAAGAAAGCAATCGGATTCTGAGTAGAAGTACGGAGAACTACCGCTGAACCGTCACCCTCCAAAGTCATATCACGGTTGACAGCGAAACCATCATCGTAAAGCACCTCTGGAGCAAAGATTTTAGGCAGGGGTTCTGGTTTTCCAGACTTCTCACCAACAGCAGGAACGTCTTTGTTGATACCTTGTACATCGTCGATGGTACCTTTAATTGTAGCCAACATAGGAACGGTCTTATAGGACTTCTTCACACCTGACATACCTTTTTCAGTCAAGTCAACAGGCTTCAGTTCAGGAGCTTCCATATTAGGTTTGCCCACCAGTTCTACATTGGTTTCGCACAACTGCATCAACATAGGACCAAGGCGGAAGTTACCCTTGCTGGTCTTATAAGGCTGACCAATCTTAGGCATGTAACCATAACAACCTACATACAAACCTTTCAAATTCACTTTGATACGCTGGCCCATTGCGAAGAATGGACTCAGGAATGGATTTTTGATAGACAAAACGATGCTCTGGTCTTCCCCCTTGGCATTGATGTCACGAAGCATCAGTGTCTGATAGAGGTTGCCACCTTCATCATTGGCTACAACCACACCTTCAAAAATGAGATCTTCCTTCACCTTCGTGTAGAAGTTGGCGTCACCAAAAGAGAATTCTGCATCATTACTATTTGCACAATACTTGTCTTTTACCTCACTAATTGTGCTGTTCACCTCACCGATAGAAGTCGGACTGGTGATGATAAATCCGTCGGTATTAGGGTCATCTTCATCCCCCATACACGATGTGAAAGGGAGAGCGGTGACGCAACCGAACAGAATCATGGATAATATCTTTTTCATTGTCATTCTATTTTTATTGAAAAACCTTTATTGTTTGGGGACAGTCCGTTAGAACTTGAAGCCTACGTTAAAGAAGAAGTTGAATGCGTGAGCGTAATAATACTTAGAGTTCTTAGAGAATCTGTAAGCCTTACCTTCTCCCTTGCTTGCCTGACCGTCGTTTTCATTATAATAGAAGTCGTCACGATTCTGCTCATAACCACCAGTACGCATGTTGCAGTTGTTGGTGACATTGTTCAATGAGAGATTCAATGAAAGGCTCTTTCCCTTTGGCAGACGGATATACTTACCGATAGAAAGGTCGAGCATGAAGCCATCGTCAAACTTCTCCTGATCCGCAGCATAAGATTTTACTACATTACCTTCCTGATTGAAGAGAACACCACCATTTTCCTTAAGAGTGGCCTTGTCTACATCGAAAACTTGGTTGCCGTTAGCGTCGACACTACCTGCGATGTGGAACTTACCAGCAGTTGCATAGGTACTGTTCAAACGGCGGTACTGAGAGAAACCAACATATACTCGGTCATAATAATTCAAGTTGGCTTCGAAGAACCAACCACGGATACTGTAGTTGGCACCCAGACTGACAGCTGTCATCGGAGTACCGCTGACGCGCATACCATCGGCAACAACCTGCAATGGCATGCTTTCGCCTGTAACAGGGTTCTTGCAAGTATTCAGCTTTGCAATTTCAGAACCTTTCACACCTTCATAGCTGATTTGAGCATAAGGATTGTTGACATACTTGGCGTCGCTGATGGTACCCAACAGGCTGAATGACAAGTTAGAATTCACCTGATATTCCAAGGCTGCTTCCACACCGTAATGTTCCTTATCAATACCGTTCATGGTCAGATAAGTGAAGGTACTATACTGGTCATTGAAATAAGCAGTCTGCTCTACCTGATTCATAAAACGAGTGTAATAACCACTCACCTTACCTGATAGGTTGCCAAAACGGAATTTGTAGCTGGCTTCTGCACTCACAATATCCTCGACAGTAAGATTGTCCACAAAGTTATTGTGCAAACGAGGTGCAACAAAGCTGTTACGAGCCAAAGGAGCTTTGGCATCATAACCACCAGCCAAGGTAAATACATGATTTACGGTCGGAGAATAAGTCAATTTCAATTTTGCTCCACCACCGAAGAAATAACCCTTGCCGCTCTTGCCGTAAGAATTGTCTGCAGCACGGCCATTACGCATCAAGCCCTCACGTTCCATCATGGTACCTTCCACATTACCGGAAAGATTGACACCAAAATGGTTCTTGTTGAAGGCATACTGAGACCACAAAGAAGCCTTGTTGACGAAGATATTGTAGTTATAACCAAATTTGTCACCTTCGCTGATCTGGCGGTTTGGATGATTCAGGTCATTCTGAGCTTCCTGACTGGCCATACCATAATCGTTGGCAGCAAACTTATCAATATCAGTGTACTTATGTCCACCGAGGAGGTCCTCCATCGTCTTGTAGTGCATACCCTTAGTGGTATTGAGCTGCAAACCGATAGCATATTTATTATATTCGTTGACAGTTTTGGAGAAAGTTGAGTTCAATGCACCCATCAGCTGGTCGTTGTGACGACGTTCCAGATAATAAAGTGCCTCACCACCCTTAGCCTCATTCTGACGGTTGACATAATACATACGGTCCCAATCTACCTGACGGTTAGCTTCACTGGAAGTCCAATGGTCGACCAAGGTATTATACTGATCCAAGAAATAAGGATTGGCAGCCAAAAATTCTGGATTATTGATTTCAGGATTGTAAACGTCAAAGACGCTGGAAGGGAAATTCTTATAATAGTCTGGACGTGGGTCATAAGCATCGCCAGCCCAACCCAAAGCTGAGTTGCTGTACTTGCCATACTTCACACCCGCAGTAGTCACCAACTTGGTGTTGTCGTCAACATTCCAGTCCCAAGTAAGAAGGGCTGTGGGTTCGAAACTCTCAACGACACGGGAGTTACGCTTTTCTCCCCCCTGATAACCCCAATACGGGTTGTAGTAGTGAGAATTGGCCAACCAGTAGGCTTCTTCGGTAGAAGCACCCTGCTGAGCACGCTCAGTGGGAGCACCAAAAGTGACCAAAGACAAGGAGTGGTGGTCATTAAAACGCTTTTCTGCTGAAAGGAAATAACTGAAAGCATTATAGAAAGTACCGTCAATGACACCTTCGTTAGCCCAACGATAACCAAGCAAACCGGCAAAAGCCCATCCATTGTCCAACAAACCTGTAGCATGGGTAAACATACCACGAGCCACGTAGTTACGGTTACAACCAGAAAGCGTTGCCTTAGATCCTTCAGCATACTGACTGGCACGGGTATTGATGTTGGTAGCACCTCCAACGAGAGGCACACCATAACGGTTGTAGCCAAAACCAGGAAGGCCTTCCTTGTTGCGTACGGCGTCATTCATACCACCAATCATACCATAACTGAAACGACCGGTTTCCACGTCGTTCATCAGCATGCCGTTCAAATAGGTATAACCGTACATGTTGTCATAACCGCGCACTCTAAAACGCATCGGGCTAAAGAGATAACCCACTTCCGACTGATAAGGGTCATCGTCAGGTCCGAGGAATGACGATACCCCTTGCGACAAATCACCGTCCTCATCAAGTTGTGACTCGGTGAAAGTAAAGTCAGAATTATCATTCTGAATCTTCAGGGTATCGGTAAGTTCCTGAGCACTTGCACCTGTTGCCAAACAACAAGCCGCGGCCAAAATTTTCACACCTTTACTCATACTTCTAATTTTAAAATATATTTCTCTGATGGGTCGATAACCTTTTGGAGTTATCGATTTTAAGATTGAAACTCTTAAAGAGTTTTAAGGTCGGAACGGAACATATTTTCCATACCGACCATCTCTTTGTTCTAGTGATAAAAAATTTTATCCTTTTCTATTGCAAAGCTAATAAAAAAACGCGCTATTATTAATATAAAATAAGCTAATTTTGATTTTAACCTTTCAAATAGTGGACTTTCTCATTTTTTTTTCAGAAATTTGTCTGTCCTAAAATAAACAATTAAATGATTCTTTGAATATGAAAAAAGCTTTTCTATCACTGACGCTATTTTTAATAGCATTAATTGCAATTGCACAGTCTTCTAACGAAAAGCGTTATGCCGTCTATGGTGTTGCTTTTTACAACCTGGAAAATCTCTTCGACACTGTCCACGACTACAACAAGAACGATTATGAATATCTTCCTGAAGGACAGAACAGATGGGGAGCTATGAAATACAATGCCAAATTGAAGAATCTGGCTAAGGTGCTGTCTGAACTTTGTACAGACAAGTTGCCAAACGGGGCTGCAGTCATCGGTGTCTCCGAAGTTGAAAACAGCCGCGCACTCTCTGATCTCGTCAATCAGCCGGCTTTGGCCAAGAGGGGAATGAAAATGATTCTGCACGAAGGTCCCGACCGCCGTGGCGTTGACTGCGGATTCATTTACAATCCAAATATCTTCAAGTTCGAAAGCAGCATGCTCATTCCTTCTTACGCACTTGATGACAATCAACCTGATGTTGACCTCGGCTTCACTGTGGGTGACAATAACAAAGTGATCCCAAACACGAACTTCCTGCTGGGTGACACCACCCACCTCACTCGTGGCTTTTTGGTTATGACCGGACGTATCGCTGGTGAAAAATTCCACTTCATCGTAAACCACTGGCCTTCACGTGCCGCGGAAAGTAGCGTGCGCGAGCGTTCCGGCTACCAGGTTTACCACCTCAAGGAAGCACTCCTCGCTCAGGATCCTGACGCTAAAATTATCATCATGGGAGATATGAACGATGACCCTATGAATAAGAGTATGACCAAGGGACTACAATGCGTACACAAAATAAAGGACGTAAAAGATAACCATGATCTCTTCAATCCATGGTGGGACACACTCTACAAACAAGGTAAAGGTACCCTCTCCTACCGAGGAAAATGGAATCTTTTCGACCAGATTGTTGTCAGCGGCGACTTGATTGGCAAGGATTATTCTACATTGAAATTCTTTAAAAACGAAATCTTTGCTAAAGAATATCTTTTCCAAAAGGAAGGACGTTACAAAGGAACCCCACTCCGTACTCATGGAGGCGGCGTATGGCTCAATGGCTATAGCGACCACCTCCCTACACAAATTTATTTAGTAAAAGAAGTAAAATAAAAATATGGCACAGAAACCTAGTATACCCAAAGGAACACGTGACTTCGGCGCAGTAGAAATGGCGCGCCGTAACTATATTTTCGACACCATCCGCAGTGTCTACGCACTCTACGGCTTCCGTCAGATTGAAACTCCTGCTATGGAAAATCTTTCAACCTTGATGGGTAAGTACGGAGAAGAAGGTGACAAACTCTTGTTCAAGATTTTGAATTCAGGTGATTTCAAGCATGCGGTAAGTACAGAAGACTATTCGGAAAAAACAGCCGTTCAGCTGGCATCCAAATTTTCAGAAAAGGGTTTGAGATATGACTTGACCGTACCTTTCGCACGTTACGTCGTTCAACACCGTGATGAATTGCAAATGCCTTTCAAACGCTACCAGATACAGCCGGTATGGCGTGCAGACCGTCCTCAGAAGGGCCGTTACCGCGAATTCTACCAATGTGACGCTGACGTTGTGGGCTCAGATTCTTTACTTAATGAAGTAGAATTGATGCAAATTGTCGACGAGGTCTTCACTCGTTTTGGTATCCGCGTTTGTGTAAAGATCAATAACCGTAAGATTCTCAGTGGTATCGCAGAAATCATCGGTGCTGCAGATAAAATTATAGACATCACTGTCGCTATTGACAAACTCGATAAAATTGGTCTCGAAAAGGTTAACGAGGAACTTCGTGCCGTTGGCTTGACCGAAGATGCTATCAGCAAACTCCAGCCCATTATAAGTCTCAGCGGTACGAATGCTGAGAAATTACAGACAATGCGAACTGCGCTCGCAAACAGCGAAATCGGTACTAAGGGCTGTGACGAAGTAGAATTTGTACTCAATGCCTTGGGTAGTCTCAATAGCAACGGCGAATGGAATGAAAATGGAAATGGTGACATGAACAATCCATTCGAACTCGATCTGACTTTAGCTCGTGGTCTCAACTATTACACAGGTTGTATTTTCGAAGTAAAAGCCCTCGATGTTCAGATTGGTTCTATCACTGGCGGCGGCCGTTACGATAACCTGACTGGTATCTTTGGTATGCCTGGTCTTAGCGGTGTGGGTATCTCCTTCGGTGCTGACCGTATTTATGACGTACTCAACCAATTGGAACTTTATCCAGAAGAAGCTATCACCGGTACTCGCTTACTCTTTATCAACTTTGGTGAAAAGGAGGCTGCACATTGTCTGAAATTGGCAAAGGCCGTACGTGCTGCAGGTATCTCCGCTGAGGTATTCCCTGATTCTACCAAAATGAAGAAGCAGATGAACTACGCCAATGCGCAGAATATTCCTTTCGTTGCTCTCGTTGGCGAGAATGAAATGGAACAAAACGTAGTTTCTGTAAAAAACATGACTTCTGGTGAACAGAAAACTGTATCGTTAGAAGAATTGATCAATCTGGTAAAATAAGATTTACAATCGCGAAATATAAGGATGGATGGCGTTCTGCTGTCCATCCTTTTTTTATAGAGGAAATCTCCCGCAAAGGCTCTCTCTATCGACAAATGATAAGTCCTCTACACCGAAGAAAAAGAGTATATATAGAGAGTTAGTAACTGCATGGAGATAAGATGAGAAGGAAAGACTATAAAACAGGTGTGAACATCTATAATAAAAGAAGTAGTAGAATTTCTATTTAACGAACTGACACACCTATTATTGTCAGCATTCGTTGATTTACAAATAAAAACATGCCAGCGGCTAGGATAATTCATCACTTTTGCCGGACTCACTAGTTATTTAGGAAAATTGAATACGCTTTAAATCAATCCCAAACATACTAGAAACGGAAAAATATCTCATGCCAGCGAAAGCATAACGCCCAATTGGCTTGAAAGCTATTATTGAGTGTTCCCAGTATGTTGAAAAGTTCATATCCGTTTAACCCTGATAAAACACGTAATTAGCCCCATAGAGCCCAGTTAATAGGATGACCAGCTAAGTGTAAGGCCAAGTCCTTGCAAGGATTAGAAACACAAATATATCCCCTTAGGAACGATATGAAGGTGGGTTCAGCATGTATAATAAAAACTAACCTGTGCAACAAGTGGAAACACTACAAAAAAACTCAAAGACAAAATATACGTTCAGCGCATGCTAACGAACAGATAAGTAATAGCAACAAGAAGTGTGAAAGTTAATGTTCGTTCATGTCTATAAAAGGGGTTGGATTACAGATCCATCACAACTGGGCAATGCACCCACCAGATTCTGCATTGAAATTCATTGAGGTAGGGGTCGGATACTTCCGACCCGCTGGCTA
>SAMEA104404103__coassemble_1651_pt1 | contig 13032 bp, 7 predicted proteins | sample SAMEA104404103__metabat2_high_PE_061 | metagenome-assembled genome bin SAMEA104404103 (sample SAMEA104404103) | Balaenoptera acutorostrata | reverse complement strand
CTTGGTGACTTCAGAGTCTGAATGGGTACTAACAATTTAAAATGTTGATAAAAACTTCGAGAAGTTCACAGACTTGCGCGATTTTGAAGGAACTAAGAGATATTTGATAATATAAAGTAGCATGACGACACGAAATTTACATAGAACAGGCTGGCGGACATTCCTCGCGGGGAGTGTGTTCTCGCTTGTAGGTTGTGTAGACGTAGTGGACTCAGAGAATTTCACTCCGGAAGTGGAACCGGGGATGATGGAGCTGGGCGTTGGTATGCAGTTGCCCGAACAGGAAGACCAAGAGGGCATGGAAGCCAAGGCGGGGAGAATGACGGGGCCACAAGCCAAGCAAGGCTCTTCTCTGGTGGAACCCCTTAAGGACGTTCAGCTTTTCGGCTTTCAGGTGGAGAACTTACCTGCTGATGAGAGTGCTATTGTGGACCTCAGTGTTCAGACCCCTTATCTCTTCACTCGGCCAACAGTGACAGCCACAAAATTGGATGCGGATGGTGCTGCGGCGTTCTCTCCAACCACCTTGATGCCCGAGGGAGTCAATTATTTCATTGGCTACGGTAGAACGAAGCAAAAGTTCGGTGCTGTCTCCAATGAACAGCCTGATAGGGTAAGACAAGAGAAATTTAAGAACGGAGATTTGATCAGTCCTTGGGACAGAGATCCTGACTTTTCTGTCAATGCTTCCCGTCTGCGTGAATTCTATTTCGGACCCTCTCTCGTCTTTGAAGGCAGTTTGAGTGATGGTAGCAATAAAAATGCCAACCGGCTGTTGTGCTGGTTGAACCGGGTGCTCGATGTGAAGGCCATGGTCAATGGAGAGGAGCGCAGCTTGGCGAGCATCACGGAAATGGAAAATCCTCCTCTGGCAACCATCTATACCAATTATATCGGTAATGTGGCAGGTTCTTACCGCAGTGTGAAGTCATTCTTCAACCATATCTATAATGAGTTGATTGGATTGCAGACCAAGGCGAAAATCCCAGGGAATGCTCAGGCACCCTATAAACCCTTGATTGATGCGTTGCTGGCACGGATTAAAGAACCAGTAGCAAAGCCGGAGTTTGTGGCTCCAGGGCTGGATTTCGCTTGGGAAGATGCCTTACGTTTTAAGGTGGTGCAGGATGCCGACGGTTTTTGGTTGTTGAAGTTGACCAATACCGATTTGTTGCAAGGCGGAGTGCCAGATGGAGAAGAGACCTATAGCTTTCCCGAAGAACTGGGATTGCCGGATGGGGCGCTCGTTTTGCATTTCCTCACGGAGGAAGAACAGGCAGCTAATAAACATCCGGTGTTCAAGTACTTCAGATTTGAGTCGCAGGACAAGAATATGAGTAACATCGGTCTTCCGACGAGTAATTATGCCTTTCCCGCCGAATTAATTTACCGAGTGGCGACGCGTATCAAGACGTCCGAAACAAAGCAGAGTGGCAAATGGAAACCGACTTCAGTCTGGACGGATTTCTTAGGAAACTATACTCAGGGCGGAGCCGTACAGGCAAAGACCCAGTCGGTAGCACTTGTGGAACCTTTACGCTATATGGTATCCGCTTTGGTCACGAAAGCCCGGTTGCAGAGTCTGACCTTACCCCAAGGAGGGGATGGCGGGAATTTAACCATAAAGGAAGGTTTCCCCATTACCGGTATCATTGTCGGTTTACAGCGATATGTGGGATGGAACGGCGAGCAGTTGCTCATACCACCCGCAGGTGAGCCCTACCGGGAATTTGTCTATTATGACAAGGAACTGAATGGGACAGACTTGAAAGTGACCGATGCCGCTTTTGATTCCTTTCAGCCGTTGTCCTACACCTTGGTGATGGAATCCGCCAAAGGCAATGTGCAGGCATTGCGTGATGCGGTGGCGAATAAAGAGACGGATCCCCAGACCTATCGGGAGGAAGAGAATAAAACCCACCAGTATGTATTGCTGGAACTCTTGAACAACCAGCAGGACTTCCAAGGCCATGGCGGTCAGGTGATACATCTCGGTAACCATTTCTATCTGGTTGGTGAACTCAAACTCTCCGATCAGTTGAACAAAGCCGGAGTCAATTGGGACGGAGTGACCGAATGCAGCATCTTTCAGCAGCACAAGTTGGTAAAGGCCAATCTGGTCATCACCACTTTGGCAGGTGCTTACAACTGCGTCCCCGACTTGCGCAACCCCACCTTGAGTATCTCGTTGAAAACGAGTTTCCAATGGCAGAATGGCGTAGTCTTCGATGATAATATACCCCTCGACGCGGCGCAGCCGTAGAGAGGGAAGTTATGAAATAAATAAAAATATATAAACTAATTATTAACTTTTAAAATTTGTGGTTATGAAAAAGTACAACAAATTTGGCTATGCAGGCGCGATGCTGCTTGCTGGTCTCGTAAGCTTTTCAGCTTGTTCATCGGACGATGAATTGGCTGACGTGAATCCGAATTATAATCCGGAGACAGAAACGGTAAAGACACAGTTTGCTATCTCTGTGCCTTATGCAGGTAAGAGTGGTAGAATGAGTGCAGAAATGACTCAGCAAGATGGTAATAATTTCCGTGGTATTGAAAATATATGGTTGTTACCATTGACTACTTCTGGAGTAACAGGTAATGAGGCTTTAAATGGAGAAATTCTTTCCTTAGGAAAGTTTGGTATGCCTTCTTTCAATATAACTAATGACCAAAACAAGGTACAAGTTTACGAAAATGTAAATGTGAAGAGGGGTACAAATCGATTCTTGTTCTATGGTTTAGCTCCAAGTACTGTAAGTGCAACTGCTGACAATAAATTCGCAGAGGGTGTATTGACAACTACTTTGACAGCAAAATCAACTAGTGTCTCAGATGCTACCTATTCTTTAAGTCCTTGTTTTGACAATACAGAGTGGTCTACTCAAACTGCAAATTTGTTGGCAGGCTTAAATGGCGTACTGACTCAACTTATTGCATTGGAGGGAATAGGTTCATTACCAGAAGGTGAAAAAGCGGATTATACAGAAGTCCTTAAAAGGTTTAAAGGTCTCAAATCTGGTTCTGCTGCATCAGTTAAAGCTACTTTAGTTAATTTAGCTGGGGTAATGGATGCATTGTATGATAAATATACAGGACGCCAATCAGAAATTCAAAAAGTAAAAGATGCTATTTATAAAGTTGATGGAACCGCTTTGTTGAATGCTAGTAAAGAATGGAAGACTGGTTTGGTAGCTGCAGATTTTCCCGCAAAACATAATATTCCAGACGGAGCAGTAGCTTTGAATTTAGCTGGTGGAGAGCAATCTTTTGAAATAGCAACTACCAATAATATGGGACAATCTACAGCATTGACATTGGATAGAGCAAAGATTTGTTATCCTGCAGCTTTGGCTTACTTTATAGAAACACCTATTAGATGTAAAAGTGGTGAAACTGTAAGTGGCGATTTTACAAATTTGTGGAGTGGTAGTGATGGTGCGTGGAACGGTTCAAATAATACAACATGGAAAGGTACAGAAGTTGACTTAACCACAACAGGTATTGCTTTGGAAAATAGAATTCAGTATGGTGTTGCAAATTTGGTAACCACCTTTACTTGTAAGCATGATGATAAAGACGCAGCATTACAGTTAGCAGCTAATCAGTTAGCTGATAGAAATCCAGCTCATAAAATTACAATTAATGTGGACGGTTTCCCTGTTAATGCAGTGTTAGTTGGTGGCCAACCTAAAACTGTGAAATGGGACTTTACAGATGGTGCTGCAGTTAAGGATCATGTTATATATGACAAGACCCTTACTAGTATAAATGCAAAGAATGATGTTGTTTCACAAAACAATTATACATTAGTTTTGGATAATACTCATACCGCAAATAATCCTGTCATTAATATTGCAGTTGAATTTACAAATAATTCCGGTTCAGATATCTATGGCGTTGATGGAATCATCCCAGATGGTGCTAAATTCTATTTGGTTGCTAAATTGAATCCTGCATCACCAAACAACGCTAATGCAAATAAAAATGGTGAAGTCTTTCAGAAAGATTTCAAAACTATTGCAAATATGACTATTACGAACTTAAAGAATGCTTACAATGTAATTCCAGATTTGCGTTCTTCTGAATTGTCTTTGGGTATGGCTGTAGATTTGAAATGGCAGGCTGGTATGGAATTCAATGTTGATTTCGAATAATAATCTTTAACACCTCATACGGTTCCCCCGCAAGCGGGCTACGGCAGCGCGTCGGGAGAACTTCACACAATAGGGCAGCCGTCCGGTGACGGGCGGCTGTTCGCAACTTAAAAAAGCTAGGCACCTACGGAGAAAAGTTAGGCACCTATTTAAAAAAGATAAGCACTTATGAAAGCTAGTAACTTTTTATTCGGAATATGGGCAATGATGACGGGCCTCGGTCTCACCGGATGTGGGAGCGAAGAGGAAGGGATGGACCTTACTCCGGATAAGGGGTATAGCGTCAAAACCCAGCTGGCCATCTCCATACCTTCCGTGGGCAAAACGGGACGTATGTCCGGTGCCATGGTACAGGAAAAACCGGAAAATTTCCGTGGACTCCAAAATCTGACTTTATTCCCCTTTATGGGGAAATATCCCGTTGGCGGAGAGAAATTTGTCACCACCCAGAGCCAGTTCTCCGGAGTGACCCCGCAAATGACAGCCGTCGGCAATACGGGGCTGGGCCATGCCAACAGCCTTTGGTATCCCAACGTCTCTCTCCCCTCAGGTGTCAATGCCGTCCTCTTCTATGCGGAGGCCTTGGGTTCGAAAACGCCGGCAGACGAGCATGCCCAGAAGGCAGCGACCGGTGTGTTGACCCTCACCCATCCGCTGTCAGCCTCCAACACCACGTTGAAGACCACACACGACATTCATTTCGACCTTTGTCAGATAACAGACCATACTCTGGCTGAATTGCTGAACGGCAAGGCCACGACCCAGGAGGCAAAAGAACAAATCGAAGAACTGCTGCAATTGCTCAACCGAGTCAGAGCCGCACAATTTACGAAAACCGTGGAGGGAACTTCCACAACGGTCAACTGGAGCAGCCTCGTTGCCGCTGAGGGAGCCGACAAATTCTATCTCGAGACCTTGGTCAGCACTTATAAGAAATATGAAGGTACCCAGGCCGGTTCCTCCTGCAATATCCGTCTGCTGATGCAGAGCCTCTACAATGTGGTGCAGCCCATCGTGGGGAAGGTAGCAGGAGGCGATGCCGACCAAATGGCCCAAGCCATTGTCGACGCCATCTTGGGAACCCATTTGGGCACTGCCGACCAACCGGTATTGAAATTCACCGTGAAGGACGGTACGCAGGCTCCTTTGGCAGAATTGGAATGGGGAGCGAAGGACGCGACAGGCTGTTATGGTCCGGTGGAGAATTTCCCGAATGCGACCTTGCATCTTCCCGATGGCGCCTTGTCCGTGCGCTATCTTGCCGACGAACAACGCTTTGTCTATCTCGCCAATCCGAACAATATGGGCATCCAAGTCCCCAAGTTGACGGACTATGTGTATCCGCCCTCTTTGTGGTACATGGTAAATTCCGATGTCGCCACCGCTCCCGATTTCAAGAAAGACTTGTTGGTGGATGACGACTGGGCCGGTTTCGTTGCAACTAATTACAAGGGTGAATCGGTAGAGACCAGCACCCAGTCCATGGCGGTGAAGCAGACGATAGATTATGGAGTCGGACAGTTGCGGGCTTCGGTAAAACTAAAGGACCAGGATATTCTGGGAGGCGCCGACGGCAATGGCGTAGCCAAGGTGGTCATCCCTCAAAATGAAGTGGCAAGTACCCAGAATATAGAGTGGACAGGAATTTTGCTCGGCGGGCAGAAACAGGTGGACATGAATATGGAAACCGTCGTCACCGCTTCGGAAAAGACCATTTACGACGGAGTGATGAATCGCGATGCCGTCCCCGGAAAGACTTTCTTTGTGCAGACTGGCGGTACCAAAACCAATTATACCCTGGCCCTGGAGACCGCAAACGAAGCCGATGTGAATGTCGCATTGGAATTCAAGAACCACGGACCTGAGTTCGTCGGGAAAAACGGTGCTTTGATACCTTCCGGCGGTTATTTCTATCTCGCCGGTGTGCTGAAGGCTCCCCAACAGGACTACGGCACCGTGCAGCGCCATGTCTTCAAGAAAGACCATTATACCCAGGCGACCTTCTCCATCACTTCCCTCAAGGAAGCGACCAACTATATCCCGGACCTCCGTGTGGCACAGTTGGAAGTGGGAATCTCCGTCAATTTGAGTTGGAAACAAGGCAACAAATTTGATGTGGGCATAGATTGAAAGCAGGAGGATGCCCCTTTTGGGGGAGAGAATCCCAATCATGTAACAAGCGGATGCTTCGGCATTCCAATCAATCAACGAAATAAAAAAGAAATATGAAAAGAAGGAATCGACTAGGATGGATGATGAGTTGGGGACTGGCTGCTGTCAGCTGTTTCTCAGCTTGTTCGTCGGACAATGACGAGGCGGTTCCCTTGGCGGACCGTACGGTGGTGAAGACGCAGTTTGCTTTTTCTTTGCCAGGCAAATACATGCCTTCCCGTATGACCTCCAATATCGTACAGCAGAATGACAACTTCCGGGGAGTCAGCAATATTTATATCTATCCCATCGAGACCACGGCAAAGCTAGGTACGGCACCTGACCAGGAATTTACGGTCGACGTGAATGCCCGACAGACCGGAACCCTCATCAACACTAACAGCCATACCTCTCTTCCAGGCTATGATCAGGATTTCACCCGTACTGGTGTGAACGATGTCTGGTACAATGATATCGAGATACTCTCTGGCACCAACAGTTTCCTCGTGTATGGTGAGGCGACGAAAGTGGCAGGCAAGACCGATGTGGAGACCAACCGCGAAAACGGCGTTCTGAATATGAAACCCGGTTGTGAGGACAATTTCCAGGCGCTGGAGTTCCAACTGCAGCCCATTGTGTCTGACGACGCTACCAAGCAGAACATAACGGCAGATGCCAACCGCTTTCTCAGTATGCTCAACGGCTTGCTGGATGTGAAAGGAAAGGTTGGGACGGTGACCGTTCCGGTGGCGTGGAGAAATGTGTCGCCAGAGATGGATGTCAACCTCTATGTGCTCTATGAACAGTTCATCGGTACTTCCGCAGGATCAGCCCGCAGTCTTCTCGCTGCTATTCAGCGATTGTACAACCAACTGAAAGTACTGCCCGGAGCTACCGCTGACACTGAATCCCTGACCTATCAGCTGATTGATTATATGAAGACGAACGCCTCCGTCAAATTTGACGTCAGTCCTGAGGGAGTCTTGAGTTATCAAACACCGACTGATTTCGAAATTCCTTCCAACTACCATCTCCCTGATGGTGCAATGTCTTTACAGTTCAAGGTGATGAGTGCGGGAGTCGGACAGTTTGTCTATGTGGAAGACGGCACGAACGGCGTCACGCCGCTGAATTTGTTAACTTATCCGGCTTCATTGCGCTATTTCACCAACACCTCGTTGTTTGCCCTGCCGAAAATGCATGAAGATTTGCAGATTACCCCCGGGAACTGGGAGGCGCTGATGACAGCATACGAGAGCGCTCCCGGAGTGCTTGAAGCAGTGGACCGCACCACTCGTTCCATCGTGCTGCGTCACCCTTTGGAATACGGAGTGGGCTTGTTGAAGACTTCGGTACAACTGAAAGAGATGTCACTAAAGGATAACAATCCGAACGGGGCACAAAGTATTTCTATCCCTGCAGAAGGGCTGCCGCTGACAGGTATTATGATTGGCCGGCAAAGAAATGTGGACTGGGCTTTCCATCCGCTCAAGGATATGAATATCTCAGGAAAACAAATCTATACGATGTATGACAATCAAATTCTGACCGACAACAAGGTGGTGAATGGAGTTGCCAAAACAGTGTGCTATACGTTGGTCACTGAATCTATCGGCCCCAAGGAATCTCCAGACAAGATTGCGGAAGAAGTTCCGGTAGTTTTGGAATTTGAGAACACAGCGGCGGATTTCTATGGTGTCAAACATAAATTGATTGCCAAAGGCACCCGGTTCTATTTGTTGGGAAATCTGACCATACATGCCGGTGTAACTGAGGAAAACCGAGTGGAAAGGGTGTTCATGCAAGATTACGAGACCGAGGCGAACTTTACCATCAATGCCTTGCGCAATGCCTACAACGTGATTCCCGATTTGCGTAATCCTGAATTGGAGTTGGGACTGGCGGTGGATATTTCCTGGAACGATGGTCTCGACATAGACGTGGATATGGATGAAAATTAATGAGAATGTTAAATAGCTGTCCTCTGTTAGAGGAAGCAAATAAATAAGAGATTTTAGAGGTTTGGATACGAATATTCAATACTCAAGATCAGAGCAATAAATAAGTACAACAATGTTACGGTATAGGGTTCATATCATGATTTGCTGGTTGGCATGCCTTTTGGGCTTGTCAGCCTGCGTCACCGAAGACGAAGTGTTGGAGGTGAACCCTACTTATGACGGTGACAATGTCTTGGTGGACTGCCATCTGATGGTTCCTCCTTCGGATGAGGAGTCTGTGGACAGCCGTATGACCGGACAGCATACCCAAAACAACCAAAACTTCTTGGGCTTAGGAACCATTTATCTTTATCCTTTTCAAAATATCAAGGCAGAATCTTTGCCCGGTGGAGGCAAGCAGCACCAACTGCATGGCTATGAATTTGTCAGCTCCGACCAATGGGTGAAACTGGACGGATTGTTTACTGATCCAAAAGATAACGTGACTGGTGATATTGCCTGGAAGGAACAGGTGCAAATGCCTATCGGTACCAACCATGCTCTGATTTATTCCAAGGCAAAGGGGACACAAGGTTTCGCCCAGGGATGGACAGCAACCAATTTGATGGATGTGTCAAATGATTATGAAATTCCTTTAAAGCCTAGATTGGATGAAATTTACTTTAGACCGAAACTGGTGACGACTCAGACAGTGGTTGAGACTGATGCTGCGGTGAATTGGGCGAAAAATATGTTTAATAAAGTGGCTCAAACCCAGAGTTTTTATTATGAGTGGATAGGATTTTGGGGTTGGGGCGAATATAAACAACATACGGTTGATTGGTTTATGGTAAGGGATAATGACTATAAAAATGAAAAACTTATAGCATTACAAACAGCATATGAAGATTTTGTTCGGCCTAATGCGGATGGATTCTATGGTGGATCTACTCGAGAGATGGTGGCAAGACTGCAAGCGCTTTATGTGAAAGTAAATGCTTTGCCCACCAGTAATGTAGGCAAAGATGGTGATAAGGCAGAGCAGATTGCATATAACATGAAGAAGAATATCTTGACAGTCATAAAGGAGGAAGTGGATGGATACAAATTGACCCAAATAACAAGTGATAGAGTGACTTGGGGACCGAAAGGTGACCCCAACAGTCCCGCTTGTATCAATTTGCCAGATGGTGCCATAAAGCTAAAACCGAACTTGGGAAATTTAGTAAAAATGCAGACCAATTGGGGAGATTATATTTATTCTCGCTATGACAAATTTGCTACAGCCGAATATTCCTACAAGGCCTATATCGATGCTTTGGGTACATCTGTGTGGGACGTTTATGCCTATCCGGCAGAATTGTATTATATGTCGAATTCGTCCATCGGTTGTTCCAAGTCCAAGCGTCAGCAATCTTCTCCAAGTAATTTTGCAGAGTGGGAAGACTTTGTCAATAATACCAAAGATTATTTCGAAGAATCCGAGGTCAGTCCGTTTACCCGTTCGATGGTGGTCAAGAAACCCTTGCAATACGGAGTGGCTTGTATGGCAACAAAAGTAACCTGTGCGAATTCGTTACAAGATAATAAACAGTCAATTCCCGTATCTAATGGAAAATTGAAATTGACCGGTGTTCTCGTGCGTGGGCAACGTGAAGTGGGCTGGGATTTCACCCAAAATACGGGGGGCTTGCAAGGTGAGCCTTATGTGGTCTATGATCGAAATATGAATGGTGGCCAGAATGGTGGTCAGCCTATCACCCTGCCGAACACTACTCCGAATTATACCTTGCTGTATCCTACCGCCGGAGTTGTGGATGTTCCAAGTGAAACCAATTCTGAACAAGTGAAAGTCTGGTTGGAATTTGAAAATAATACCGGTAAAGATATAACCGGTAAGGACAACTGCGTGATTCGTCCAGGAACCCGCTTCTATATTGGTGCTACGCTGGATTTGTGGAAAGCATTGCAATTGGATAAAAACTTGGCGAAGCAAGATCGTCGCCAACTCTTTGAGTCGGACTATAAGACCAATGTCACCTTTACGATAAAAAGTTTAAAGGGAGCAATGGATATTATTCCCGATACGAAAACAGTAGAGCCAGAAGTGGGCGTCAGTGTGGACATCACCTGGGATGACGGTTTCGCGTTCGACGATGTCATCGTAAACGATGGTAAGGAACCTCTGAAATAGCAGGTCGAAATATGGCACTCCATACGGCTCTTCTGAATAGGGGACCGCATCCGTATTCCTGATCATAGACACCGGAATGCGAGGGCTGTAGGGGTCGGATAAATCCGACCCGCTGGCTAGCATCCATTGAAAACGCTGATGTCGTTTGATGAGGTATCGTGGTTGGCGGTCCGAATGTATCCGGACTCCCCTCAATCCCCTCGTCATCGAGGGGCAGGAACCTACAGGCGGCATTGCTAGCCAGCGGTCCGGATGTATCCGGCCCCTACGGGAGGTAAATTTATTTGAACAGATATAAAATGAAGATATTGATGAGACATATAGGTGGAAAGTTGATGGCGGCAGTGATTCTGCTGACATCGTGGACTTCATGTATCAATGAAGACCTTTCCGATTGCGGAAAAGACTATAGTATCCGTTACGACGTGAAGTTGAAAACCAATTTGCAGACCGAATTGGATACGGAACTGGAGACCATCGAAGAGAAGGAGTTGGGACGCCGCTTGAAGGAGGCATTGAAAAATGTCTTCTCCGACCAGGCCCGCGACCTGGACCTGACTTTCTACGGGGCGGACAGTACCTTGAATTACGAGGAGACCCATGTCATCAACTCCAACAAAGCCTCCTATACCATCTATCTGCCGGTACGCGACTATCAGCATCTGGCCCTCGCCAACGATGACCAGGAAAAGAATATTGTTCTGAAGGGACGTGAATATGCTCCCGACATGGTTTGGGAACAAATCCAGGGAGATACCTTGGAAAGTTACGAAAACGGACTCTTCTCCGGACGTATGAAGATGGAGGTGAAGGACCAGGACCAAGTGTTTGAGGTGCAGATGTACATGCAGATTTCTGCTGCGGCGCTGGTGGTCAATCCGAATGGGGTGGCTTACCGCAGCATGCGCGGTGTGCTGACCCATCTGGCCGACGGTTTCACTGTGCGTGACAGTATTTACCATCACCACGACCGCAGTGTCATCCGTGTGAAGAACCTCGGCGATACGGGTTCGGCATTGCGTTGTCTCTATGGCGTGGGATTTCCTTCCCGCGACCTGCCCTATGTCAGTCGTGCGGCTTCCGACGCTGAGAAGGGGGCTTGCTGGGAGTTCCGTGCTTATGTGACGATGCCCGACGGCAAGGTGACGGAGACGATTCTCTATGTGAAGGAACCCCTCAAAGCCGGTAACCTGAAACTCATTAAGACGAATCTCCAACCTGACGGCAGTCTGACGACGGATGCTCCCGAAGTCGGTGCGAGTGTGGAACTCGACTGGAAAGAAGGAGCGGAATTCAACCCGGAACTGTAGAGAGTTAGGAGTTGGATTTAGTTAGGAGTTAGGAATTAGGAGTGAGGAGTTATTTTTAGTGAGGAGTGAGGAGTGAGAGGTGAGGAGTTGGATTTAATTAGAAATTGGGAATGGACTCTACTATTATTCTGATTCGAAGTAGACTCTGCTCTGACATTTAATCTGACTCTGATTCGAATGGAATTTAGCAATTGACTTTACACTACTCTGATTAGCAGATTTTTTGTAACCAGAGGTAGTTGATATAAAAAGAATAAAATGAGAGACCTTGTTATAAAATATAGCATCTACTTATGTGTGCTGATGTTTTCCTTCACGTCGTGTGTGAGTGAGGTGGATCAGCAGGAGGAACCTGGACCGCAGGAACCGGTGGGATATGTGAAGATGAATTTGTCTATCCCAGCTGAGAAGGTGAGTCGTGCTGCTCGTTCTTGGGGGGATCCTGGAGATTCCGGATTGCAAGATGAACTGCCCAGGTACCTTTATCTTTATATCGTGATAGAGAATAACGGAAAGGTGACCCTGCAGAAATATGCGGAAAAGGGGGCTGAGTATATCGAGTGCAAACCGGAAGATTGGACGCAAGGTACACAAGGCGAAGAACAGGTGTGGACTTATAAGGAAATCACGGTTCCGATGTCAACCTTGAATCCGGGTCCGTCGAGCCGGATTTATGCCATCACCTCTTTGCAACCGCTCCAGTTGACAGAACCTACGAACCAGGAAGAATTGGAGAATTTGATTTTTGACCAGAATCTGAATACAATAAATCCATATTTTGTGTATGCCAGTGCCAGTGGTGACCCTGCTAATGGGGCCATCATCAAAAATGGTTCTGCAATGTACACCAATATCGTGTGTAACCATATTGTGGCCCGTGTGGATATCCAATGGAATATCGTGCCGGCGAAACAGAAAGAATATGCGATGCGGGAAATCAAGTTGGAAGGACTTCCGACCCAGTGCTATTTTTTCAAACCGACGGCGTCTATTCCCGGTGAACAATTGGGTACAATGGGTTATCGCTACTTCGATGTAGGTAATCAATGGTATGGCAGAGTGGTAGCTCATGTCTTCGATCGGAAACAGGTGAAATGTACCTATACTTTGGATGCACCAGCTACGACGTATCCGGAATGGCCTGATCCACAGCCTGAAAATACAACAAAGTTTGTATCGCAACCTAAAACCTATAACAACGTGACTCCCCCCAATCAAGGTTCGCCAAGCGATGCCTATACGAGCTGGTACCGCATTAATGTGAAGTTCGGTTATTGATT
>SAMEA104404103__coassemble_1649_pt1 | contig 13050 bp, 10 predicted proteins | sample SAMEA104404103__metabat2_high_PE_061 | metagenome-assembled genome bin SAMEA104404103 (sample SAMEA104404103) | Balaenoptera acutorostrata | reverse complement strand
TTTTACTTCCGAGGCGCAGCCTAAGTTCGCGTAGCAAAGTGGTGCAAGGCGAGGGCATCTGTGACCATCCGTAACCAAGAATAATCCGTGGCAAAGATATCCTGTGGTCGCGCAGCACAGTCATCGGATGCTAGCCAGCAGGTCGGAAGTATCCGCCCCCTACATACCAATGACGACAATATGTCAGTCCAGTGATGACGTAGCCAGAACAAAGAAATCTGTGAAAATTCCAGCGAGTTACAACGAGCCCAGCTTCGTGGTGATTTTACAATCAGGAACTTGAGAAGGTCATGTATTTTATAATTCAAGGCAGATAGATTCCTTAAAGAATGGTGTCGGTGAGCAAGGCATATCGCGTAATAAACGGGATAAAATATGGTACTTCTTAAATAAAATAGTATTTTTGTGCAGTTTAACGTTAATAAAACTATCAATCTATGAACAAATATATGACTTTGGCAGTAGGCATGCTGTTGGCGGGATCTTCCCTGCAAGCCCAGAAGTATGTCCCTGCACAAGAAAACTTAGAGAACCGAAAAGAATTCTCAGACAGCCGTTTCGGTGTGTTCCTCCATTGGGGCTTGTACAGTATGTTCGCTCAAGGCGAATGGTATATGACCAATGCGAATATCGATTCCAAAGAATATGCCAAGGCTGCACAGGCATTCTATCCTCACCGCTTCGATGCCCACCAGTGGGTAAAAGCTATCAAGGACGCCGGTGCCAAATATATTTGTTTCACGACTCGTCACCACGAAGGTTTCTCCATGTGGCACACCCAGTATTCTGATTACAACATCATGAATACCCCTTATGGCAAGGATATCGTACGACAGCTGGCTGACGAGTGCCACCGTCAGGGCATCAAACTGCACCTGTACTATTCGCATATCGACTGGACACGTGAGGATTATCCTGCCGGCAGAACGGGACGCGGTACTAAGGACCTGAACCATGCTGACTGGAAATCCTATTACCAGTTCATGAACAACCAGCTGACCGAACTGCTGACCAACTACGGAGAAATCGGTGCTATCTGGTTCGACGGCGTCTGGGACCATGAGGAAGACAAGACACCTTTCGACTGGGAACTCGAAGACCAGTACCGCCTGATACACGGCATCCAGCCTGGTTGTCTCGTAGGTAACAACCACCACGGCAAGCCTTACGAAGGTGAGGATATCCAGATTTTCGAACGCGACGTTCCAGGTGAGAACAAAGCCGGCCTTTCCGGTCAGGACATCACTCAGTTGCCTTTGGAAACCTGCCAGACCATGAACGGTATGTGGGGCTATAAGATTATCGACCAAAATTATAAGTCGGCTACCGAACTCATCCGTCTGCTCGTGCGCACTTCTGGTAAGAGTGCCAACCTCCTCCTCAATGTAGGTCCGCAACCCGACGGTACCTTGCCAGCCATGGCGCTCCAGCGTTTCTCTGAAATGGGGGAATGGCTGAAGAAATACGGTGAATCTATCTACGGCACCGTCAGTGGTGGATATGTGCAGGGTGAGGACATCGTGACCACCCGCAAGGGCAATTACCTTTATGTCCATGTGATGAATCCGGAAATCACCGAAGTCAACCTTCCTGTCACCAGCAAGGTGAAGAATGTGGAAGCCCTCGTTGACGGAGAAGAATTGCAGTTCCTGGCACGTCGCAGCAATCTGCATTTCAAGGTTGACATGGATAAAAATTGTCCGGACTACGTTGTCAAGGTGACGCTGAAATAATGGATGATATTGAAATCTGCAAGGAAGCGAACATACTTATCTGAATTATAGAATGTGGAAACCTTCGCTTGCTCATGATTTAAAAGAATAAAAAATACTATGAATTAGGGGTGGGACATCGGTGAGAACTGGTTCCTTATCCCTAATTCTTGATTAAAATAGATATTGAACATGAATAATGGTTTTGTAAAGGTGGCAGCTGCCGTACCCAGCGTACACGTTGCCGACTGCAAGTACAACACAGAACAGATTTTGAATCTTATGGCACAGGCCGAGGGCGCAGGCGTTGACGTACTCTGTTTCCCCGAACTCTGTATCACGGGCTATAGCTGTCAGGACCTTTTCCATCAGCGTTTGTTGCAGGAAGAGGCCATCACCTCCTTGCTGAAGATTTTGGAATTCAGTCACAACATGCCCCGTCTGACCACCATCGTCGGACTGCCCATCGAACACGAAGGATTGTTGTTCAACTGTGCGGCAGTCATCGGACAAGGCAATGTCTACGGTCTCGTACCCAAGACCTTCATCCCCAACCATAAGGAATACGCTGAAAAACGCTGGTTCAATTCAGCCACTTCTCTGCGCGACGGTACCACCTATCATTTCTGTGGCCAGCATGTGCCACTGAGCAGCCGTCTGATTTTCAATCATGGAGAATATACCTTCGGTGTAGAAATCGGTGAGGACCTCTGGGCGCCGATTCCCCGCAGCGGACGTCTGTCATTGGAAGATGCCGATTTGATATTCAACATGAGTGCCGAGAGCGAGTCTATCGGTAAGAACAGTTATCTGCGCAAACTCGTTATCGGCCAGAGCGGACGTTGCATGGCCGGTTACATCTATGCCGGTGCCGGATATGGCGAAAGTTCCCAGGATATGGTGTACAGCGGCCGCAGTTATATCGCTGAAAACGGCGTCCTGTTGGCTGAAGGCGAACGCTTCACAATGAAGCCGCAGTTCACTGTCTCTGAAATTGATGTGGAACGTCTGCGTCACGACCGTCTGATCAACACGACCTTCACCGACAGCAAGATGTTCGCCATGCAGAGCGGGGTACAGCCTTACCGCCATGTAGAACTCGAAAGCGTTTCCGCACCTTTCAATTTCGAACTCACCCGCAAGTTCAACCCGCTGCCCTTCGTTCCTGAAAAGAGCGTGCTGGACGAAACCTGTGAGGAAATTCTGGCTATCCAGTCCGAAGGTCTTGCCCGCCGTATCGAGCATACCAACGCCAAGACTGTGATTGTCGGCATCAGCGGCGGTCTGGATTCCACCCTGGCCTTGCTGGTCGCTGTCCATGCCTTCGACCGTCTCGAACGCAACCGCAGAGCCATCATCGGCGTGACCATGCCAGGTTTCGGCACGACAGACCGCACCTATACCAACGCCCTCAATCTGATGAAGAGCCTGGGCGTCACCATCCGTGAAATCAGCATCCGCGAAGCTTGTGAGGTGCATTTCCGCGACTTGGAACACGACTTGAACCAGCACGATGTCACTTACGAAAACAGTCAGGCGCGTGAGCGTACCCAGATTTTGATGGACATCTCCAACCAGATGAACGGTTTCGTAGTCGGTACCGGTGACTTGAGCGAACTCGCTCTCGGTTGGGCAACCTACAACGGCGACCACATGAGCATGTATGGGGTCAACGCCTCTATCCCTAAGACCTTGGTGAAATATCTCGTCACCTGGGTGGCCAATCATATTGTGGACGACAATAGCAAGGAAACCCTGCTCGACATCGTCGACACCCCGATTAGTCCGGAATTGATTCCTGCTGATGAGGCGGGCAACATCACGCAGAAGACCGAAGACCTCGTCGGACCTTACGAACTCCATGACTTCTTCATCTACTACACCCTCCGTTACGGTTTCCGTCCTTCCAAAATCTATGCGATGGCGCAGCAGGCCTTCAACGGTTCGGACGAACGTGTCGGTTTCCACGAAGATGCCGTCATCAAGAAATGGCTCACCACTTTCTACCGCCGTTTCTTCAACCAGCAGTTCAAGCGCAGCTGTCTGCCCGACGGACCGAAGGTCGGTTCTTGTGGCCTGAGTCCGCGTGGTGACTGGCGCATGCCTTCGGATGCCTATTCCAAGGCATGGCTGGACGAATGTGAAACCCTCTGATGACCTGTATGAAACCAGTAAAAATAGGATTTCTCTCCCTATTCCTGCTGCTGTTGCCTTTCCGTCTGTTGGCGGAGCGTCCGGCAGCACGCGACGAGCAGGGCCTTTTCTTTGTCGAAGTTATGAGCGACAAGGAAAAGGTGGTCAAGGGAGACAGCTGCCTGATTTCCTTCGTCCTGTACGCCTCCCATCCGTTTGAGGTGACCGGTGTTCCGGCGAAGATGAAAGTACGGAATGCTTCCGCGCGCCTCTTGCGTATCGGCCGGCAGCCTCTGCAACGTGTGGTGAAGAACGACCAGGTATACTTTGCCAGCGTCGGACAGCAATACGTAGTCCGCACCGATGACACTGGTAAGTTGACGGTGCCCGAATCTGCCTTTGCGGTGGAACTGAGCATTCAGGAACATCCCGTAGACCCCTTCGATGCTTTCTTCGGTCAGATGCCACCTGTCAAGAAGGTGAAACTGAAAGCCAAGAGTAAGAAGTTCGAGGTGGAAGTAGTCGATAAACCCAAGCGCACCATGATTCAGATGAAACAAGGTGGTTTGGAAGTGATTTGATACAAAACAAAGGAGAATGAATCTCGATATAATAAAATAAAGGTGTGTCCGTCGGGACACACCTTTATTGTTCTCAAAATCATGGAAATATCCATGTGTCGAATTTATATTGTTGTCTTTGTGTTTCGTTTTTGTTTTATTTGTCTTTCCTTCGATGCTTCTGATATCCTGCAGTCTGTTACTGACCTTTTGCAAATTCATAACCTTTGGACCGGTAATCTTACAATCTTCTATTGAGGATATCCTATTTTCCAATTCCAATCCCCTCTATGGATTAGAGATTGCAGAAAAGAGAAACGAAGAAGGGCACGCTGATGTTTACGAGGATGCCGTGAATGATAGCGATAGGAATTGCTTCCTTGCCTGAATATTTGGCTACCGCGCTGAGAGCGACATCTCCCGAACTGATGCCCGCCGCAGAGATGGGGGCGAGCATTCCGAAATATTTGCGGAAGAGAGGAGCGGCGATGAGTGCTGTCATTTCCCGTATGATATTTGCCAGTAGGGCGATGGTGCCCAATTCTGTAGCCAGTTGCACGCCGATGCTCGGAGACTTGATTTGTGCGATGAGCATGGAGGAGACGGAGTAGTAGCAGAGACCGCTGCCTACAGCCATGCAGTCGAAGGCACTCCAGCGACTCAGAATGAAACCGCCCAAGGCTGCAAAAAGAACGGTGCCGGAGATGGTGGCGATGGGAACGAGGAGAATCTTGAAATTCAGTTGGGCGGCGAAGGATTTCAAATCCATGTTGCCACCGATGTTCAGTCCGATGAGAAACATCAGTCCGTAGAGTACATATACAGATGCGGAATGAATATCGAAGTCTACAGAGAGACACACGCCGGCGATACAGCCCGTGATGAAGAACGCTAATGTGATGAGACTACCCTTCATTTTCTTCCTCCTTCTTAAAACAGAAATGATACAGTGCCAGTGCGGCAATCAAACTGCCCGTCATGCTCAACACAGAGATGATGGCAGCCTGCTCACAGAAATAAGTGAGGTTGCTCACGATCAGCTGGTTCACGCCTACAGAGAGACCCAGCAGAAAAAGCAGGGCGCAGACGACGATATGGATGAGGTTTGGAAGTTTCTGGAAGTTGTTTTTATTGCGTAAGAGATAGCCTATAAAGGCACCGGAGGCCATTATAGATAAAAAAGTGAACATGTAAAAATAATTATTTTAAAGTTTACGAATAGAAAATATAAGGGTATCAAAAAGAGGGATACTCATGGGATGTTCGTAAAGTTAAATGATCGGATGGACCAAATTATTTTCATGCTACGCTTAGTTTATAGAGTGTTGTTTAAATCGGGTGCAAAATTACATTTCCTGTATAAAATGACCAATAGTCAGCTCCTATAAATTTTCTAAGATGCTTTAATTTTTGTAAAAGAAAATCCTTGTTTCCGTCTCTTTCTTCGCGACGGGTGGGAGAGATACGGAAAAAGTCACCCTGCGACGAGGCAGAATGACTTTTTTGCATATTGGATAAAACGATTGCCGATGCAGTTTTTCTTTCCTTCAAAAGGCAGTCATCGGTGGTTTTGCCAGAGTTAATAATTGCGGGCACCGAAGATTTTTGATCCTACGCGCACCATGGTGCAGCCCTCTTCGATGGCAATCGGGTAGTCGTGGCTCATTCCCCACGAACGTTCACAGAAAGCCGGATCGTCCGCAAAGAATTCCTTTTTGGCTTCAAGATAGAATTGGTAGGCGGTATGGAATTCCTGGTGAATCTGACTTTCGTCGTCCGTATTGGAAGCCATGCACATGATGCCTGCAATCTGTACGTTCTCCAAGGTCCTCCATTGGCCCTCGCGCAAGAACTCGCGGCATTCGTCTACTGAGAAACCAAACTTCGACTCCTCCTGCGCCACATGCAGCTGGAGCAGGCAGGGAATGACGCGCTGGTGCTTCCTGGCCTGTTTGTCGATTTCTGTCAGCAATTTGAAATTGTCCACGGCATGAATCATGCTGATGTAAGGAGCAATATACTTCACCTTATTGGGTTGCAGATGCCCGATAAAGTGCCACTGGATATCGGCAGGGAGTACGGGTTGCTTAGCTTGCAGCTCTTGAGCTCTGCTCTCTCCGAAAATCCTCTGTCCCGCTTCGTAGGCGCTGGCGATAGCCTCTGCGGGGTGGAATTTGGAAATAGCAACTAACTTGACGTGCTCAGGGATTTCGTTGTTGATTTCCTTAATTCGTTCTTGAATTAATTGGTTCATTGTTCGTATTCTGGTTTGTCTTCACCTGGAGTGCGGGTAGCCTGAACGTAGTGGTACACATCCATGATGGCAGTTTCCGCAATATTTGAAATAGTGTAGTCCATCATGGAGCCCTTCATGCCTTCGTCGAGACGTTCGATAGCGCCACGGAGGTCGGCAGCCTGGATGAGGACATTGTGAGAAGATTTCTTTTCAGCGCCGCTCTTTTCGTCAAGAGTGATGAAAGTCAGTTTGGACTTGAACCAGCGGTCGGCAGATTCTTCAGCGGTTTCGAAAAGTTCGGCGTAATGAGCGCGCTTGATGTCAGAAACCTGGAACTCTCCTGTCATGAACGGAGTGATTTCCTCGATAATGCGGCGTTCAGCTTCTGTAAAGTTGATAGCCTCTACGAGGTAAGGTTCTGTCACTTTCTTAACCATGCCGTTTTCCATGGTTCTTTCGTATTTGATCTTGCACTCAAACCATTCGTTTGTCATATATCTTTAATATTTTAAATTCACTGCAAATTTAGTTCAAGCCGTGAAATGTGCAAAATGAAATGGCAGATTTTTGTCATCCTTCCGGTGGCGCGGAAACGGGACGGCAGCCGTCAATGTGCACAGATAGAGAGCGGTAGACCCTCCCGGCAGTCGAAGAATTAATTTGCGGGGTGATTCCCGGGCTTGGACGATGAGGCTCCCCGTTTGTTCCGCAGGCTTGGAGCGGGGATCGGACCACTGTTGGCCGGTTCCTTTCTTTCCTGTTATATATATAATAGGAGTGGGGCGGTCTTTCCGGTTTTCCTTCTTCCTGTTCTCCCGTTTTTTTTACTTCCTTCACTCCTTTTCTCAATTTAGATGCTTTATAAATTAAAATAAATGCTTATATTTGCACGAAATATATGAACGTGTCATGGAAACGATGAAGCATAAAAGTGGAGTTGCCATACAAGTACAGGGTCAAGGACAGAGTGGCGGTTGCTGGCGAGTGGTTCTGAAGCGCATGAACCAGCAGGTCTCCGTCTGGATATCGAAGGCGCAGTGCTTATTTGGTTACGAAGGAGTTGGCAGGGCTTGTCAGAGCGCGGTTGCTGTTCCTTCCCTCAAACGTTTTCTCATTATTTCCAATTGCAGTAAGAACGTCAATGCTCATGATTGCGTTTCTGCTGTCCTTCGTTCTTTCAATCAAAACTCTTTATTCTTTTGCGGTTATTGTTTGTTTTTCAACAGACAAACTGGCAATATTGCGGACCACCTCCGATTTCATCCTATCGGTTAGCGTGGTCTTTCTTGTGTCTTGACCCCAGGTCGGACGGCAGGAGAGAGGATTGACCACACGAATTTTGTGATAGAATTAAAATATTTGTGATATAATCAACCACACCATTAAGAATATGCGAAACGTAACATTAATCCTTGACGACGGCTCAAAATTCCAAGGCCAGTCGTTTGGTTATGAAAAGCCCGTGGCGGGCGAGGTGGTGTTCAACACTGCTATGTCAGGTTATCCTGAAAATTTGACCGACCCTTCTTACGAAGGCCAGATCCTGGTGTTGACCTATCCTTTGATTGGTAACTACGGCGTTCCTACCACTGAAGTTGGCGAGTACGGCTTGTCTGATTTCTTGGAAAGCCATCATATCCATGTTTCAGCTTTGATCTGCAGCGCTTACAGTCCAGCATACAGCCACTGGAACGCGAAGGAATCTTTGGGAGACTGGTTGAAGCGTGAGGAAATCCCAGCCATCACAGGCATCGATACCCGTGAGCTGGCAAAGATTTTGCGCGAGAAGGGAGTGATGAACGGCCGCATCGTTTTCGACGGCGACACTACAGAAGTTGCTCCTGCTGAATATGAAACAGAAAACTTCGTAGCAAAAGTTTCTTGCAACGAAGTCATCCGTTACAACGAAGGTGCTGACAAGAAGGTGGTTCTCTTGGACTGCGGCGTACAGCACAACATCGTTCGTAGCTTGATTCGTCGTGGCGTAGAAGTTATCCGTGTGCCATGGAACTACAATTTCAACGAATTGGAATTCGACGGCTTGTTCTTGGCCAACGGTCCTGGCAATCCTAACGTATTGGGTGAGGCTGTTGCTAATATCAAGACTTTCCTGGCAGGCGAAAAGGTACGTCCTTGCATGGGTGTCTGCCTCGGTAACGAATTGCTCGCTTTGGCTGCCGGTGCTGCTGTCAACAAGTTGAAGGTAGGTCACCGCTCACACAACCAGCCAGTACGCAAGAGCGGTACCAACAGCTGCTTGATTACTACTCAGAACCACGGTTATGCAGTAGATGCTAAGACTTTGCCGGCTGGTTGGGCTGTTTCTTACGAAAACATGAACGACGGCACCGTACAGGGTATCTGCCACCAGAGCAACCCTTGGTTTGCTGTACAGTTCCAGCCGGAAGCTTGCACTATGCCATTGGATTCAGACCCAATGATTGACGAATTCGTGAACAAATTATAACTCCTTAAGAAGATAGAACCAAAATGAAAGAAATTAAGAAAGTATTGCTTTTAGGTTCCGGTGCCCTCAAAATTGGTGAAGCCGGCGAATTTGACTATTCTGGCTCTCAGGCCCTCAAGGCATTGAAGGAGGAAGGTATCGAGACTATTCTTATCAACCCTAATATTGCTACTGTACAGACCAGCGAAGGTGTGGCTCACCGCACTTACTTCCTGCCTGTCACTCCATTCTTCGTAGAGAAGGTCATCCAGAAGGAACAGCCTCAGGGCATCATGTTGGCCTTCGGTGGTCAGACTGCCTTGAACTGCGGTGTGGAACTGTACAAGAGCGGGGTATTGGAAAAATATAATCTTCAGGTGTTGGGTACGCCGGTTCAGGCTATCATGGATACTGAAGACCGTGAACTCTTCGTTGAGAAGTTGAACGAAATCGACGTGAAGACCATCAGCAGCGAAGCTTGCGAAAACATCGTTGACGCTCGCCGTGCTGCCAAGGAACTCGGTTATCCGGTCATCCTCCGTGCTGCTTACGCTCTCGGCGGTCTCGGTTCTGGTTTCTGCGACAACGAAGAAGAATTGAACAAGTTGGCTGAAAAGGCCTTCTCTTTCTCACCACAGGTATTGGTAGAAAAGAGCCTCAAGGGCTGGAAGGAAATTGAGTTCGAAGTTGTACGTGACCGTTTCGACAACTGTATCACAGTTTGTAACATGGAAAACTTCGACCCACTGGGTATCCACACCGGTGAAAGTATCGTTATCGCCCCTGCTCAGACATTGAGCAACAACGAATGCCACAAGCTCCGCGACCTCGCTATCCGCATCGTCCGCCACATCGGCATCGTGGGTGAATGTAACGTACAGTACGCTTTCGACCCCTTCTCAGAAGACTATCGTCTGATCGAAGTCAACGCTCGTTTGAGCCGTTCTTCAGCTTTGGCATCCAAGGCTACCGGTTATCCTTTGGCATTCGTTGCAGCTAAGTTGGGCTTGGGCTACGGTCTCTTCGATTTGAAGAACTCTGTCACTAAGACCACTACTGCCTTCTTCGAGCCAACCCTCGACTACGTGGTTTGTAAGCTCCCTCGTTGGGACCTCGGAAAGTTCCGTGGCGTAGACCGTGAAATCGGTTCTTCTATGAAGTCCGTAGGTGAAGTGATGTCTATCGGTCGTACTTTCGAAGAATGTATCCAGAAGGGTCTCCGTATGATCGGTCAGGGCATGCACGGTTTCGTCGACAACAAGGAATTGACTATCGACGACGTTGACGCTGCTCTCCACGAACCAACCGACAAGCGTATCTTCGTTATCGAGAAGGCTTTCGCCAAGGGTTACACCATCGACCAGATTTACGAATTGACTAAGATTGACAAGTGGTTCCTCGAACACTTGAAATATATCCATGATACTGACCAGGAACTTCGCGCTTGCGGCAACATCAACATGTTGAGCAACGACCTCTTGAAGAAGGCGAAGATCCAGGGTTTCACCGACTTCCAGATTGCACGCGCACTCGGTCTCGAAAAGGACATGGAACCAGAACAGGCCAGCGGTATCGTACGCCAGCGTCGTAAGCAGGCGGGCATCATCCCTTATGTTAAGCAGATTGATACCCTCGCTGCAGAATATCCTGCTCAGGCCAACTACCTCTACATGACTTACCTCGCTTCTGGTCACGACATCCAGTTCGAAAACGACAAGCGTTCAGTAGTCGTTCTTGGTTCTGGTGCTTACCGTATCGGTTCTTCAGTAGAATTCGACTGGTGTGGTGTACAGGCTTTGAACACCATCCGTAAGGAAGGCTACCGTTCAGTCATGATCAACTACAACCCTGAAACCGTATCTACCGACTACGATATGTGCGACCGTCTCTACTTCGACGAGTTGACATTCGAACGTGTGATGGACGTTTTGGATTTGGAAAATCCTAACGGTGTCATCGTATCTACCGGTGGTCAGATTCCTAACAACTTGGCTATGCGCCTCGATGCCGAGCATATCAACATCCTCGGTACTCAGGCTAAATATATTGACAACGCAGAAGACCGTGAGAAGTTCTCTGAAATGTTGAACCGTATCGGTGTTGACCAGCCAGAATGGAGCGCATTGACTTCTATGGACGACATCAACGAGTTCATCAAGCAGGTAGGCTTCCCAGTATTGGTTCGTCCTTCTTACGTCCTCTCTGGTGCTGCCATGAACGTATGCTCTAACCAGGAAGAACTCGAACGCTTCTTGAAGTTGGCTGCCAATGTTTCTAAGAAGCACCCAGTAGTAGTGAGCCGCTTCTTGATGCATGCGAAGGAAATCGAAATGGATGCTGTGGCTAAGGATGGTGAAATCATCGCTTACGCTATCTCCGAACATGTAGAATTTGCTGGTGTACACTCAGGTGACGCAACTATCCAGTTCCCACCTCAGAAGTTGTATGTGGAAACTGCTCGCCGCATCAAGAAGATTTCTAAGCAGATTGCGAAGGAACTCCACATCAGCGGTCCGTTCAACATCCAGTACCTGGCACGTGAAAACGATATCAAGGTAATCGAATGTAACCTCCGTGCGAGCCGTTCATTCCCATTCGTCAGCAAGGTATTGAAGATCAACATGATTGAGTTGGCTACCCGCATCATGCTCGGCTTGCCAGTTGAAAAGCCAAACAAGAGTTTGTTCGACCTCGACTATGTCGGTATCAAGGCTTCTCAGTTCTCATTCAACCGTCTCCAGAAGGCCGACCCAGTATTGGGTGTAGATATGGCTTCTACCGGTGAAGTAGGTTGCTTGGGCGAAGACTCCCGCTCTGCATTGTTGACCAGTATGTTGTCCGTAGGTCACCGCGTACCTAAGAAGAACATCTTGATGTCTACCGGTGGTGCTAAGCAGAAGGTAGAAATGCTCGATGCTGCCAAGATGTTGGTAGAACATGGTTACAACATCTTCGCTACTCCAGGTTCCAGCCGCTACTTGACTGAAAACGGTATCCAGAACACCATGGTATACTGGCCAAGCGAAGAAGGCAAGCCTCAGGCAATCGAAATGTTGCACAACCGCGAAATCGATATGGTTGTCAATGTTACCAAGAACTTGACTTCTGGTGAATTGACCAACGGTTACAAGATTCGTCGTGCCGCTATCGACTTGAATATTCCATTGATTACCAACGCTCGTCTGGCATCAGCTTTCATCAACGCATTCTGCAACGTGAAGTTGGATGACCTCGCTATTAAGAGCTGGCAGGAATATTAATCCGCATGTAAATAGAATACAATTCTAAATAATGAATCCCCGGAGTCTTCGGATTTCCGGGGATTCTTCTATATATATCGGTGGGATGTACCTGTAGGGACGTCATATATGCCATCCGCCGGCCAGCATCCATTTCCGAGCCTCATTTCCATTGGCTTATCTAAATCCTTTTCATAGATAACTCAAGCGGCATGATCTATCATCGCCGAACCGGTCGTTGTATTCTCTTGGTCGCTTCGTGGAGTTGATATGCGTTCCACCTGGGCGGGCGTGATATATCACGCACTCTACCTGCCGTCAGATATGATTTCCTTACACCATTTTCTGTCCCATTCTTCCTTATTTGTTTATCTTTGCAAACATATATTTACATCTTGAATAAAAATCTATGAATATATGAAAAAGTTAAGTATGAGGATAGCCCTCGCTGTCGTCCTATTTTCATCTTCGTTTGTCACGCTGCTGGCCCGTGAAGTCAATCCCGCAGCCATCAGCGCATTGCTCAACCGTATCGGCGGTCCCGGTGCTGCCGACCAGTTCGTCACTGTTTTGGATGAGAATTTGTCCGAGCAAGGCAAGGAGATGTTCGTCATCACCGCAGAACAAGGCAAACCCAGTATCCAAGGTTCCACGCTCTCTGCCGTGACGACCGGTATCAACTGGTATCTCAACCATTATGCCCACATCAATCTGACGTGGAACC
>SAMEA104404103__coassemble_1616_pt1 | contig 13239 bp, 15 predicted proteins | sample SAMEA104404103__metabat2_high_PE_061 | metagenome-assembled genome bin SAMEA104404103 (sample SAMEA104404103) | Balaenoptera acutorostrata | reverse complement strand
AGCCCGGGCTGCAAAGCTTTAGCTTTTTCGACCCGGGCGAAAATTAGTACAACTATAATAAAACCTATCAATTTCTATGGTAACATTTATCGTTGCGGTCTTCATTATCGGCTATCTCTGCATAGCAATGGAGAGCGTTATCAAAGTGAACAAAGCTGCACCTGCATTGCTCATGTGCGTTATTTGTTGGACCCTCTACATGTTCGGTGCTTCGGAATTCATGCCGGCAGGTGCGACTTCGGTGGGCGATTTCGTTCATTCCCAGTTGATTGAGCACATGGGTGACACCTGTGAGATTCTTTTCTTCCTAATGGGTGCAATGACCATTGTAGAAATCGTCGATGCAAATGGTGGCTTCAATTTCGTACGTGACAGTTTACAGACCACGAGCAAGCGCAAACTGCTTTGGCGCATCACTTTCATGACATTCTTCCTGTCCGCAATTTTGGACAACCTGACAACAAGTATTGTAATGATAATGGTACTTCGTAAATTGGTACACGACAAGAAGGACCGTATGATTTACGCCTCCCTCATCATTCTTGCCGCCAACAGTGGTGGTGCCTTCTCCCCTATCGGTGATGTCACAACCATCATGCTATGGATCAAGGGTATGATTACAACAGGCGGTGTGCTTTCTGAAATTTTTGTCCCTTCACTGGTATCAGTAGCCATACCCGCATTCATTTTGCAATACTATCTGAAAGGTGAACTGAAGAAACCAGAAATCGCACAAGAAGGTGATGCCCTCCATTTCAGCAAGGCAGAACGTGGCATTGTCTTTTTCTTAGGTGTGGGCGGTTTGATGTTCGTTCCTATCTTCCGCTATCTCACAGACCTGCCTCCATATATGGGTATTCTCCTGGTTCTCGGTTTGTTGTGGACGACTACAGAATTGTTCTACCGTCACAAAAGACTCGAATCCTCAATGGAAAACCGTGTTGAAAAGATTCTCACCCGCATCGATATGGGAACCATCTTGTTCTTCCTCGGTATCCTCATGGCTGTAGCGACCCTACAAGAAACAGGTGTACTTACCGCTTTTGGAGAAACTTTGGACGAGGCTTCTAACGGCAACCACTACCTGGTAACAGGTATTATCGGTGCAGTATCCAGCATCGTCGACAATGTACCTCTCGTAGCAGGCTGTATGGGTATGTACAACATAGATCCTAACGTGGCCGACTTTGCGGTCGACGGCCTTTTCTGGCAGTTGTTAGCTTATTGTGCTGGTGTCGGCGGTTCTATGCTGATTATCGGTTCTGCTGCCGGCGTAGTCGTCATGGGCTTGGAAAAGATCACCTTCGGCTGGTATTTAAAAAACTTCACCTGGATTGCCGCTATCGGTTATGTGTCTGGCATCTTGTGCTACTGGGTACAGAAAGCCATCGGCTTCTAACAAATAACAATCAGAAAAGCACGGCAGCCCGTCTGCCGTGCCCTCTAACAATAATAAAACATTACTTTTATGAAAAAAATTCTTTTGACTCTTTCCTTGCTCGTTTCTATGGGCTTCGCAACTACAGCCCGGGCTTTCAGTTTTGATTGGGGTATCACTGGTGGTTACAATTTGACTCAATTGAAGTTGAAAGGTGACATGAAACATAACTTCAACAGTGACAACCGCAATGGATGGTTTGTTGGTGCCAAGGCTAACCTCGGTTTAGCTTTCGGCTTCGGTTTGGATGGTGCTCTTCTCTATTCACAACAGAAGATGAATGTTTCTGACGACGATTTCTACAGCAAATCAGAAACCCAGAGAACCATTGCTATTCCATTGAACCTCAAATATAGCATCGGTTTGGGAAAATATCTCAATATTTATGCTGCTACAGGTCCTCAGTTCGATTTCTGTCTCAATAATAACAGCTGGGATATCACCAGCCCAGACTATACTGGTACATTCGACCGTGAAAAGGTCACCACTTCTTGGAATATCGGTGCCGGTACAAGAATCATGAAACACCTTGATCTGGGTATTGTATACAACATGGGTATCAGCAAGGTGGGAAAGACTGTTCTCAAAAACCTTACCGGTGACAACGTATGGGGTGAAAGCGACGATGCCAGAGTAAATACTTTTAAGGTACAAGCTACCATTTACTTCTAAATCATCGGATATATAAGATAAGAAGGGGCTGCCATTCAAGGCGGCTCCTTTTTTATCTGCTATCCCTTTTACATCTAGACTTCTTCTGCCCTATAGGCATGTACCAGCAAACCATCAAAACACCTTGGCAGCCCACCCTTGCGATTAATAGAAAGGAGTTTTCTGAAGAAGATTTCTATCCTGCTAAGCATCTGATATGTAATCAAATGTTTTTACGAGAAATCGTCAGACGGCAACCATACCTTGAAAAGATATAGAATTAAAATTGATTACTTTCTGAAAATATAAAGTCAAGCCTTCATTCATTTCAAAAAATTCATTACTTTTGTTACCTACAGGTGATGAGTCAGGAAGGACTTCTGTCAAGGAAGGTTCTCCATCCATCACCATATTGAAAATTAAGTATTTACAAAAAAAATAAGAATAACAATGATTAGACTCAACTGTTTTTTCAAAGCTAACGAAGGCAAGTATGAAGACGCCCTCGAAGCTGCTATCGCTTTGACTGCCATGTCACAGTCAGAAGAAGGTAACGTTGCCTACGATGTATTCGAAAGTGCTACACGTGGCGAAATTTTCATGATCTGCGAAACTTGGGAAAATGAAGAAGTTTTGGCAGCACACATGGAAACTGAACACTTCAAGACTTATGTCGGCCAGATGCAGGAATGTGGAGAATTGAAACTTGAAAAATTCCAATTTTAAAATTCTTACTCTCAGATATAACGAAGAGACGTCATAAACCTATGGCGCCTCTTTTTTATATTCTTTCCAACCTGATCAAAGGAAGCCCAGCCACTTTTACGCCCCGCAATAGAGTGCCGCCGGCAACTATTCACGACAAAGAATGCCGGCTGTCCTCTCCTACAAAAGTTCTCTAAACAAAAATGAATACCCTATCTTTAGAGAAAAACGATTCACCCTCAGCGACTTTGGGCTTTTTTATCATTTATTCCGAGTTATTTCAAACAGGGAAAAGGTGCTTTCCTAAAATTGTTGTAACTTTGCAAAAAACTTATATACTTAATTTGACTATGTTTAAGCAGATGCCTCCTATTACGAAGAATCTTCTGATTATCAATCTTATTGTCTTCCTCACACAATTGGTCGGACAGCAGCGCGGATTGGATTTGACGGAACTTTTCGGTCTCCACTTTTTCCTTGCTGACGATTTTCACATTTACCAGCTGGTCACTTACCTTTTCCTCCACGCAGATTTCTCACATATTTTCTTTAATATGTTTTCTCTGTGGATGTTTGGTAGAATTATTGAGCAGACTATGGGCTACAAACGTTTTCTGCTTTACTACTTTGTCTGCGGTATCGGAGCCGGCATCTGTCAGGAATTCTGGCAGTTAGGCGAATATCTCGTATTAGGTTTCAATCATTACGAGTGGGTGAATACCGGTTCAGAAACCTTGAAGAACCTGATTCCAATGGGTGAAGCTCTCAATATGTGGACCACCATCGGTGCTTCTGGTGCTTGTTATGGTGTTCTCCTGGCATTCGGCATGACCTTTCCAAACGAACGCATCATGTTGCTCATTCCGCCTATTCCACTCAAAGCCAAATACTTCATCGTGGGTTATGCGGCTATCGAATTGTTCTCCGCTTTCTTCACTAATGGTAACACAGCACACTTTGCCCATCTCGGCGGTATGCTCTTCGGTCTGTTGCTCATCCTCTATTGGAGAAAACAAGACAGAAAAACAACGAATTTCCAAGGCTGGGACACTTGGCGCCCACAGAACAATAAAAACTTCATGAACAAACTTAAAGAGAAATGCAAGAAAATCTTTGAGCGTAAGCCCAAAATGACGGTCAACCAAGGAGGAAAACGTTTCAAGGACCGTGATGCAGACTACGACTACAACATGAAGAACAAAGAGAAACAAGAAAATATCGACAAGATTTTGGAGAAAATCCGCCGCTCCGGATATGAAAGCCTCACCGCTGACGAAAAGCGAGAACTCTTCAACAATAGCCGAAAATAAATCATTTCCTTCCGAATGACTAAAAGCAAGAAGAAAACAGAGAAAAAAAAGACGTATAAGGAAATTATCGCCGTCATATCGTGGGTAACAGTTATCTTTCTATGGATATCGGCTGCAAGTGTCTTCATCCCTCCCACCTCCTGCCGTTATTTCTGTATTCTGGGACTCGGCTTTCCTTTTTTCCTCGCCGTAGTGGTAGCCATGCTGCTTATCAGCCTTCTCCTGGCCTTTAAGAAAAGCTGGATTCCAATGCTGGGCCTTGTTGGCTGTTTCTTCAGCATCCGTGACTACTGCCCGGTCAATATCCCCTCAGCTCCCCCAAAGGATGCGCTGAAAATCATGTCCTACAATACGCTTGGGTTTGCCACCAGCACCAAGGATTCTGTCAAGGAAGAAGGTATTCTGAACTACATCAACCAAAACGACAACGACCTTTTCTGCTTCCAGGAAGGTGGTTGCACACCACAGAAATTGCTCCACGAACGAGTGTTGCCAAAGCTTAAGAAAACCATGCGCTACAACGATACAATCAAGTTGCACGATGGCGTCATCGGTTGTTGTTCCAAATACCGGATTGTCAAAAAAGAAAAGCTCTGCGAGGCAGAAAGCAGTGCCAATGGAGCCGGAGTTTTCCATGTTCTCCTGGGAGAAAAAGATACCCTCCGCCTCGTCAACTGCCATCTGCAATCGATGGGACTCAACCAGGACGAGCGCAACAACTATCACAATATAGTCAAAAACATGAAAGACAAAGAGATAGAGGAACATTCCCGTCTCCTGTTGTCCAAAATATCCAAAGCTTCAGTTCCCCGTTCGCTCCAGGCTGACATTGTAGCCAGATATATCGAACGAAACTCCGGGAAGAATATCGTGGTCTGTGGAGATTTTAATGATACACCTATATCCTACACCCACCACCGCATCCATTCAACAGGTCTCACCGACATGTATAGCGCTACCTCCAATGGTATCGGACGTTCATTCAATCGCGATGCCATTTTTGTACGCATTGACCACATGTTCTGCAGTGACCACTGGAAGCCTTATAGCTGCCGTATAGACAATACGACGAACGCTTCAGACCATTACCCCATCATCGGTTATCTGAAACGAATCAAAGAAAAATAACTGCATATCTATAAAATAAATCGGATTTTGCTCAGGTGATACCTAAGCGAAATCCGATTTTTCTATGTTTACTTTAGCAATATATCCACTCCAAATTTGTTAACACAAAACTTATCCAAATTCCAAAATTTACTGGCACTTCCTCAACTGGAACAGATGAAATTAGACATTACACCCCCAAAAACAGCAACCACATCTTTTCCAGATGTCACGCCTTCCACTGGTTGATATCTACGCTTTTATCAAAAGAAATCTTTTTTCATCAAACTCCATGACAGTCCCACCTTTATTCCTTCATTCACGGGATACTTTCCGCTTATATATTACCTAAAGTCCAGAATTCAGACATCCCCACATTGTACTCATAAACCGTTTGAGCAATGAATTTACTCAAACGAACATCGGGGAAGACATCCGACAGAAAAATCCGTCCGTCAAACGACGGACTTCCTGTCCCATAATCACTTAATAATACGGTTGCGCTGATTATTCGCTTTTTCCGGTTTTGATTTTCCCACACGTTTGCCAGTGGCCTTTTTTTTCTTACTCAGTTTTGCTTTATAAGCAAAGGGATTGGTATTCTTTTTCTGCATGATTTTTACTTTTACCCCACAAAGATAAAAAAAGTAGCAGGTATTTTGGCTGTATCAGCCAAAAATCCTATATTGCAACACCTTGAAAAAAATCTAATATTCAAACTAAAGAAAAACATGATACTTTTATCTAGTTTTTCCCAATGGCTGGCTTCACAAGAAGTACAGGTGGGAATTACCATTGTTACCTTCACGGTAACCATCTTAGCTTTCATGTTTAGCAAGGTACGTTCGGATATCATCGCACTTTGCTCAACAGCAGTATTACTTACTACCGGAGTCATCAACCCCAAGGCCGCACTCGCAGGATTCTCCAATTCGGCGGTGGTCATTATGATTGGTCTCTTTATCGTGGGAGGCGCCATCTTCCAAACAGGTCTGGCCCGTGTCATAAGCAGCAAACTGCTAAAACTGGCAGGCACTGATGAGAAAAGGCTTTTCTTCCTCGTCATGCTCGTCACTGCCGTTGTCGCTGCTTTTGTCAGCAACACAGGTACAGTGGCCTTGCTTCTCCCCATCATCCTGGCCATGTCCAAGACTGCAGGCGTAAGCCCCTCCACCCTAATGATGCCTTTGGCCTTTGCCAGCTCCATGGGTGGCGTGCTGACACTGATTGGTACTCCTCCAAACTTGATTGTCAGCAATTATCTGGCTGAAAATAATTTACCACAATTCGGATTCTTCGAGTTTACTCCTATCGGATTGATTCTCATCGGCGTAGGCATGATTTGTCTATGGCCACTCTGCCGTTTCTTCCTGGGAAAGAAATGCAAGGAAGGTGTCGAAAAAAAAGAGGAACGTTCGCTCAATGCCTTACTCAACGATTACCATATTGACGACTGCGTATTCCGCCTCAAGGCTGCCACCGCCCATTCCCTTTTGGAAGGACGTACTGCGGCTGAACTCGATATTCATAAGAACTTCGGAGTCACGGTGTTGGAAGTCCGCAGAGAAAACCGTTCCCTATTCAACAACGTCATCCAGGAACCAGTGAAGGCGACCACCATGTTCAACATGGGGGATACGCTCTATGTGCTGGGACACCGTTCACAAGTAGAGACGTTCGCTGAACGCCACAACCTCGTCATCCTTCCCAATCCCACTACGGAAAACGATACGAACGAAGGAACTACGGGCGCACATCTTGACTTCTATGAAAATGGTCTGACAGAAATCTTAATTACCCCAGAATCCGCATTGATCAACCGTCCGCTCCGAGCTGCCAATTTCAAGGAACGTTACGGACTCAGCGTACTGGCTATCAAGCGTAAAGGTAAATACAAATTCGATGAAATTTTGGACGAGAACATCAGCTACGGCGATATGCTGCTGATGCACGGCCCCTGGAAAGGAATCGAAAGTCTTGCAAAGAAAAACCGTGAATGGCTCGTTATCGGACGCCCCGAAGATGATGCAGAAAGTGTGCCGCTCAGCCATAAGGCCCCCCTGGCAGCCATTATCATGACCTTGATGGTCATCGCCATGGTCTTCGAAAAACAAATAGGCGTCCCCGCCGTTGCCTCAGTGATTGTGGCAGGTTTGGCAATGGTACTTACCGGTTGTACCCGTAGTGTAGACGGTGCCTACAAGATGATTGGCTGGGAAAGTATCGTCCTCATCGCCGGCATGATGCCTATGAGTACGGCACTTACCAATACTGGAATTTCTCAATGGATAGCCGAGAATCTGGTCGGATCACTTCAAGGATTTGGTCCTATGGCCGTCATGGCAGGTGTCTATATTGTAACCTCCTTACTTTCCACATTCATCAGTAATTCCGCAACAGCCATTCTCGTAGCACCTATCGCTTGGGCATCAGCACAAGGTATGGGTGTCAGCCCTGAACCTTTGATGATGACAGCAGCCGTTGCCGCATCTGCTTGTTTCGCAACTCCTATTTGTACCCCGCCTAATGCCATGGTCATGAATGCCGGACACTATACATTCATGGATTACGTCAAGGTTGGTCTGCCCTTGCAAATTATTATGGGCATAGTTGCCATTCTTACGATACCTCTTTTCTTCCCGTTTGAATAAAACAGGAAATCTCTCCCATAGAATATCAGGGAAGGCTCCACCTCACAGGAGTCTTCCCTTTATTTTGCTCCAATACCCGACTCTACTTATATACCCTTTATATTCTAAATCCGATTTTTATTGGAGAAAAAGGATTTTCATTTCCAACAAAAAAAATAAATTCAATATTCATTTTTTCGTAAAATATTTTTTACGCTTGAATATTTTTTATCGATAACAAGAACCCGACGGAAGAGATAAAAAATCGCCTATATGTTATAAAAGCACTAACAAAAAAAATTTAATGCTAAGATTTTGTGCATTACGTTCGCAAAAATCAATACTTATCCGGAAGAACTCCGCATTTTTCAATAGCTACTATTGAACAGATAATATGCCAGATATCTGCAAAAGTGAACATTGCGATAGTTCGTTCGCATACGCGCGCGTTATACGCGCACGAAACGCGCGTATCTAACCTTCAAAGAAGACAGAAAAAATAAATACAGATGACATCTATAGCCGCTATCGTTTTTATTCATAAACATTGCAAACATAATTTTTGGCAGAAATATACCTTTGCACCCGAATTCAAAACAACAGACAAAATGAGCAATCCTATTTTAAACTGGGTGATCATCGTATCACTTCTTCTTTTAGTTTTTTTGTTTAAGGCAATCAGTAATTTCCGCACCAAAGCACGCAGCAACAATGTGCGCTTTCTTGAAATGGGTACTGAAGAAGAGATGTTTTTTATTCCTGGCGACAAAAAGCAGAAATAAATGGCAGCAGAAGCAGAGAATTTAACTACCCCGACCCAGCAGGTGGCAGATTTGAAGGACATCTGCTTATTCCTTTCCGAATATGCCTCCTGGCTGTTAGGTTGCGGAGCTACTTGCATCAGAATTGAGAAGAATGTACGCCGGATGTGTGATCCTTTGGGAGTGACTGCCGAAATCAACATTATGCCCACCCACATCCATCTTTCTGTATGGAACAAGAATCTCACCGACTCTTACAGCAATATACGCAAATTGCAAAAGACAGGTATCAGTTTCAATATCAACACCTTGTTGAGCAAACTCAGTTGGGAAGTTGCTGATGGCAAACTGAACTTCAACGAAGCATGCGACGCTTTCGCTCAAATCAAGCACACAGGTCCTTCCAACAAATGGTGGGTGCTGACCATGGCTTCCTTCGCCAATGCTTCTTTCTGCCGCTTGTTCGGAGGTGATTTTACCTCTATGCTGATTGTCTTTCTGGCAACGCTCGCGGGCTATCGTCTCAAGCAACTGATGCTTGAAGATAAGAACGATGTGCGGCTCGTATTTTTCTGCTGCGCCTTCGTTTCTTCCATCATCGGCGCCGCCGGCCATCTTTTCGGAATCGGCAGCACACCCGAAATAGCATTGGGAACCAGCGTTCTCTATCTCATCCCCGGTATTCCTTATATCAATTCAGTGAGTGATATGCTCGACGGCCACTACCTTTGTGCGATCAATCGTTTTGTGGACGCAGCTGTACTGACCACCTGCTTGTCTGCAGGATTGTGCGGCGGATTGTTTATGATGGACATGAATTGGTTTTAAACTGCTGTTAAATAGATGAATATAATTTTAGAAATCTTACAAGACGGATTTTTCGCAGCCATTGCAGCCATTGGTTTCTCCAGTATCAGCAATCCCCCCCGCCGTGCCTACGTTTATTGTGCACTCATCGCTGCAGCCGGTCATGCCGTACGCTACATCCTCACCAATGCCGGACTCGTTCATTTTCATATCATTGTCGCCAGCACTATCGCAGCTTTTGTCATCGGACTCCTGGCGGTATATGTGGCGCCTAAAGCCAAATGTCCGGCAGAGACTTGCTTCTTCCCGGCACTCCTCCCGATGATTCCGGGTATGTACGCCTACCGTACCATCGAGGCACTCGTCCTCTGTCTCTACCATAAAGAAGAAGAAATCTTCTCTCACTATCTCTATCTCCTTACTTACAATGGATTCACCTGTACCTTTATCATCCTAGGTATGGTCATTGGGGCAACCATCCCCATATTCCTTTTCAAAAACGTGTCGTTTCAAGCTACACGCTAATGGAGATATGCACAAAACAATTTATGAAAACTCTGAAAAATTAGTTAAAGAAAAAAGAAATACAAAGGAAATCGTACCAAAATCAGTAATTTAGAACTTTAAAGCTACTGAGGTAACAACATTGAACTAAATAAAGATATATGGAAATAAGGCAACTTAAGTACTTCGTCAAAACGGCAGAGACCCTCAATTTTTCGGAGGCCGCCAAATCTCTGTTTATCACCCAAAGCACTCTGTCCCACCAGATAAGACAATTGGAATTGGAACTCAATGCCCAATTATTTCAAAGAGACAGCCACTCTGTAAGTTTGACTGAAGTCGGGGAAGAGCTGTTGCCTTATGCCCTCAAGACTCTCTACGCAGCAGAAACTTGCATGGAACGCATCCACGACGTGCAACAACTGCTTACAGGTACATTAAATATTGGCGTCACCTACTCCTTCAGCCCGATTCTGACTGAAACGTTGGTAAGTTTTATGAAACTTTACCCTCATGTAAAGCTGAACATCACTTACAAGCCTATGGTGGAACTCATCGATTTGCTCCAACACCGGCAATTGGACTTTGTGCTGGCTTTCAAACCTTGCAAACAATACGAAGGCATCGAGTCGCACATTCTTTTCGACAACCACCTCTCAGCCATTGTCCGCAACGAGCATCCATTAGCTCAAAAGAGCAAGATATCCTTCAGTGACTTGGATCATTTTGACATTGCCCTCCCTGCCAAGGGACTTCAGGCGCGTAATTCCTTCGAAAAGGTGCAGGCCAAATATTTCAGCAAACTCAACGTACGCATTGAACTAAACGAAGTTAACATTTTGCTGAAGCTTATCAAACAGACTGATTTGGTCAGCATTCTTTCCGAAGCGACAATTTACAATGAGCCGGACGTCACATCTATCCCTCTGGATTTCCCAGACAACGAGATGCAGGGCTGTGTACATATGCTGAAAGACAGTTATCGTAAGAATTCCACCCAGGAATTTCTCCGTTTGCTCAGTGAGTCCAACGCCGTCCGTGAACGTATCCACGACTGGCTCAGATAAAAGAAAAAACCTTCATAAAATAAATAAACTTGATTCTTTGCGGGGGGCGCACCATTCATTTGGCGCGCCCTCATTTTTATATTATCATGGATAGAAACGATATCACCTGAGTTTCTTATAAAACCCAGGTGATATAAGTAACTGACGTACAAGAAAGATATCATGCAAAAGCATTTTCATGAACGTCTGTTATAAGAATAGAACTTAAGAATCAGTGATTCTCACTCTTTCTACAAAATCTCTTCGTCTTCTTCCTCTGCTTCCTCCTCTTCTGTATTCCACCAATGGTTAATGGGAACTTCGAAGAAGGTATCCACTTCGTGGGTGACCCCTACCGGCATGCGGGGGACAGGAACGCCACTCCCCATGACCTTTGCGGAGAGTTCTTCCCATGCCTCATCCCAAAGACCACGATCTATGAACGACTGTAAAGTCTGCTGACCACCTTCTACCAAAAGGGACTGGATACCACGACGGTGTAAGGAGACAAGCATAGTGTCGATATCGGCAAAGGCTTCAAATCCATGAGGCAATTCACCTTCTGCCACGCGTCCGAGCACGATACGCAAAGGGTCATGCCCACTCCAATGACGTACATTCAAACTAGGATGGTCGCTGTTCAACGTATTGTGTCCCACCAAAATTGCCTGATGCGTGGCACGGAGATGATGTACACGCAACAAAGTATGTGGCGTAGAGAGCGCCACGATTCCCGGTTCCCAAGAACCCATGAAACCATCTGCTGAACTCGCCCATTTCAAGGTGATATAAGGACGCTGGCGGGTCTGGCTCGTGATAAATCGGCGGTTCAAAGCCAGACATTCTTCTTCAAGCACGCCCACAGTGACCTCCACGCCCCCCTTACGGAGTATCTCGATGCCCCGGCCGCTGACCTTGGAGAAGGGATCCACACAACCCACTACCGCACGGGGAATGCCTGTACGGACAATGAGTTCGGCACAGGGCGGAGTACGGCCATAATGCGCACATGGTTCCAAACTCACATAAATAGTGCTGTCCTTGAGCAGTTCACGGTCGGCCGGACGCACCGAATTGACCGCATTGACTTCCGCATGAGCCTTACCACAACAAATGTGATAACCTTCACCGATAATTCGGTCTTCGTGCACGATTACTGCACCGACCATAGGATTGGGTGCAGCACCCAATTCACCGTTTTTCGCCAAAGCGATGCAACGGCGCATCCATTTTTCATTTTCCTCCTGTGGTTTCATCTGACGTTTATTTGTACTTTTGCAATACTTCCCATATCAGCCGTACAAACGAGATTGTTTCGGCTCTCGAATCGTATAAAAAGTAGTATCCAACAATATGTTCAAAGATATCGTTCAATCCCTCACCACCCGTTATGGGGCCGGCGAAGCGCGCGCCCTCACCTTCATCCTGCTCGAGGATGCATTCAGTGTTCCGCGCCTTGACATCTATACCGACAAAGTTAGACATTTTTCGGAAGAAGAGCAGTGCCGTCTGGCGAATATCTTACAACGCTTGCAAGATGGCGAACCCATACAATATATATTAGGGAGCGCTCCTTTCTGCGGACTAAGATTTCATGTAACTCCCGCCACACTGATACCTCGTCCCGAAACTGAGGAACTGGTAGATTGGGCGGGAACTGTCTCTGGCACGGTGCTGGATGCCGGCACCGGCAGTGGCTGCATTGCCATTGCTCTGGCACACCGCAATCCCCAGGCCAGCGTCACCGCCTGGGATATCTCTCCCGAAGCACTCAAAGTTGCTGCCGTTAATGCGAAGGACAACGGAGTGAAAGTCAATTTTGAGCTCCACGACATGCTCGAAGATCTTCCTGAAGCACAAAGTTTTGACCTCATTGTCAGCAATCCTCCTTATGTCTGCGAAAAAGAGAAAAAAGAAATGGAAGAACACGTGCTCCGACACGAACCTGCCACCGCTCTCTTTGTTCCCGATGACGACCCTCTCCGTTTCTACAAAGCTCTTGCCCGACTGGGGGCCCACGCCCTGCGGACCGGCGGCGCCATCTTGATGGAAATAAACCGCACCTACGGACCGGAGACCTTGTCACTCTTTCAAAACGAACATTTTACGAGTGCCGAACTCCGCAAAGACGATTTCGGCAACGACCGGATGATCAAAGCAATCAGAAAGGGATAAAATCAAGGCTTAGTAATGGTGAAATAATAAGTTCGGCAATTTTTTGTTCAAATCTTGCGTCTGATGGGAAGTTAGGAGAAAGGAGTGTAGCGGGCTACACGACTG
>SAMEA104404103__coassemble_1576_pt1 | contig 13496 bp, 8 predicted proteins | sample SAMEA104404103__metabat2_high_PE_061 | metagenome-assembled genome bin SAMEA104404103 (sample SAMEA104404103) | Balaenoptera acutorostrata | reverse complement strand
AGAACAAGAGACGGATAAAAAATGGCGAGAGAAAGGAAGAAAAATATTTAAAAACTGTATGAAGTTATTTTTTACCATTACTTAAGACAGAATACATCCGTATATTCCATTGTCCGCATTCCTGCTCGTCTGGAGCAAAAATGCGGACAATGGATTTTTTTATTCCTATAATTTTTAAGAATTCAAATGAATCGGCCGACCGCCATACCGACATAAGCCCAGGCTACGGGCACAAGGTATTCCGCCGATTGCAAGGAAGCGAAAATATACTAAGGATAAATCAATGCCACGGTCCATGGTTAAAAGTCCACGACCTTTGGAAAAAGTCCACAGACCCTCTGGTCTGCTTGCTCCCTTACTTCTGCAGAAAAACAAGAGACATTTTTTCTGTTAATACCGAAGTACGGAAGAATCTGTCTTTTCAAGACAAACCCCATCACAGAATAAAATATCCGGCAGATGTTTGACCATCCGAATCATATTTTTCTGTAATTTTGCTAGATAATACAGAACTAAAATATTATGGATTTCCGTACTATTGTCAAACTGCCTGAAGAGCGGCTTCAACTGACCCCCGCCTCCAAGGTACTACTCATAGGATCATGTTTCACTGACCACATCGGACGCTACATGACCGACGCGCTCCCCAGGGGAGCGGTCGACGTCAACCCCAACGGCGTTCTCTACAATCCCGGCAGTATTTTTACTGCCTTAAATCTCTTACTGGACAGTTCTTCCAGTCTGGAAGAAAGTTCTTTCTTCGAAGGCCGCGACGGCATGTGGCGCAACTGGCTGTATGCGGGAGAATTTGCTGCCAACACCATTGAAGGCTGCTGGAACAAAATTCAAGAACGCCGCCTCCAGGCGATGCAGCTCCTCAACGAAGCCAACGCGCTCTTTATCACACTCAGCACCGACCATTGTTATTATCTGCAACCCGATTGCGCACGAACCTCACTGGTGGCAAACTGCCACAAAGAACCTTCGAAGCGGTTTACCGAGGCTGCTCTTCCTTTCACAGAGATATTGAAAGAGGGAAACGCCCTGCTCGAGCAGATTCACCAACGCCTGCCTCATTTGAAAGTGGTGTTCACCGTCAGCCCTTACCGCTACCGGAAATACGGACTTCACGAAAGTCAGGTGAGCAAGGCGAGACTGATGCATGCCATCGACGAACTCTGCGCCAGCCATGACAACGCGATCTATTTCCCGGCATACGAAATCATTATCGACGAATTGCGCGACTACCGTTTCTACAATGCCGACATGCTCCATCCTTCCGAACAGGCTGTCGCCTATGTGTGGGAGCGTTTCCAGGAATGGGCTTTCACACCCGAACTCCAAGAATATGCTGACGAGAAAGCCGCCCTCATCCGCGACTTTGACCATCGGCCGCTCCATCCCGACTCAGAAGCCGCACGTCAATTCTTCGAAAAGCGGGAACAAAAAAGAGAAAAATTTATCAAAAAATGGGGATGTCTCTAGTTTGCTCCTTCAAGTGCTACGAGTCACGAGCAAAGTCTTTCCTCTCTTTATAACGAAAGCTTTCCTCCCCAAAATACAATCTATCCGACATGCATTATTCCATCGAGACTATTGCCACCCTCATCGGTGCGCGTCGATTTGGCAACACAAAAGCTCAAATCGACTGGCTGCTGACCGACAGCCGCTCTTTGGCCTTCCCAGAGACCAGTCTGTTCTTCGCCCTCCGCACCCGTCTGGGCGACGGACACAAATATATTCCAGACCTCTACCGACGCGGGGTCCGCAACTTTGTCGTAGGCACCCTGCCGCTGGATGCCGCCGAGGTTTATCCTGAAGCCAACTTCCTCATAGTGATCAGTCCGCTCAAGGCTCTGCAGCGCCTGGCCGAACGTCATCGCGAGGAACACGACCTCCCTGTCATCGGTGTCACCGGCTCCAACGGAAAGACCATCGTCAAAGAATGGCTCTACCAGCTCTTCGCTCCGACCCTGGCTGTGACACGCTCCCCCCGCTCCTACAACTCTCAAGTGGGCGTTCCACTTTCCGTACTTCTCTTGAACGAAAAAAGCAAGATCGGCATTTTCGAAGCCGGCATCTCCCTTTCCAACGAAATGCCAGCCCTTCGTGCCATCATCCAGCCCACCATCGGCGTGATGACCAATATCGGTCCGGCGCATCAGGAAAACTTCGCCACACTGCAAGAAAAATGTCTGGAGAAACTTTCGTTGTTCAATGACAGCGAAGCCCTGATTTATAATGGGGATGACAGCATCATCGCCCAGTGTATGGAGGAATCCGCCTTCCACGGGAAACGGATCTGCTGGTCTTTGAAAAATGAAAAAGCGCCGCTCTTCATCAAACAGATTGAGAAAGAAGACAACGTCACCCGCATCTCCTATATCTACAAGAACACAGACAACGACGATCTCTCCATGGGAACGGTCACCCTGCCTTTTGTAGACGAAGCCTCTATAGAAAATGGCATTCACTGTCTAGCCACCGGACTCTACTGCCAGCTGCCGGCTGCTGAGATTGCCGAACGCATGAGTCACCTCGAACCGGTCGCCATGCGCCTCGAAGTGAAACAAGGTGTCAGAGGTTGTATCCTGATCAACGACAGCTACAACTCGGATGTCAATTCCCTGGACATCGCCCTCGACTTCATGAACCGCCGCCAGTTCAAAATCGACGAGGCACGGACAACCGCCAACAAGCCCAAGGCTGGACAGACTTTAATATTAAGCGACATCCTGCAAAGCGGCATACCGGGCGACGAACTCTACCACCGTGTAGCCGATATGATCAGCAGCCGTAGAGTCACCCGCCTCATCGGTATCGGAGAAGAAATCTCTGCCGCCCGGGGACTCTTCAATATAGAAAAACATTTCTTCAACAATACCCAGGAACTCATTCATAGCGGACTCTTGGATACCCTCCATGACGAGACCATCCTCCTGAAGGGCTGCCGCAATTTCAATTTCGAACAGCTCACCGCCGTTCTGGCGCTCCGTGTCCACGAGACCACCTTGGAAGTCAATCTCGAGGCATTGGCAGACAATGTAAAGTTCTACCGTTCCTTCATGCGCCCCGAGACCAAGATGGTATGCATGGTCAAAGCCTCCGGTTACGGTGCCGGCAGCATTGAAATCGCCAAGACGCTCCAAGACCGCGGTGTCGACTATCTGGCGGTAGCTGTAGCCGATGAAGGTGCGGAACTCCGCCGCGCCGGTATCACCTGCGGTATCATCATCATGAACCCGGAATTCTCGGCTTTCAACACCCTTTTCGAATACAACCTCGAACCCGAAGTTTATAATTTTGGCTTGCTCGAGGCACTCATCCATGCCGCAGAAAAAGAAGGCATCCAGAGTTTCCCGGTACATATCAAACTCGACACCGGCATGCACCGTCTCGGTTTCAATCCGAAAAAAGACATCCCGGTACTCGTCGACCGCCTGCACCATCAGACAGCAGTCATCCCACGCTCTGTCTTCTCTCATTTTGTAGGCAGCGACAGTCCCGACTTCGATGCATTCTCCGCACAACAGTTCGAACTCTTTGACGTGGCCTCCCGCCAGTTGCAGACGGCCTTCTCACACAAGATACTCCGCCACATCTGCAATTCAGCCGGCATCGAACGTTTCCCCGAACGCCATCTCGACATGGTACGTCTCGGGCTCGGACTTTACGGTATCGATCCGATAGACAACCGTTATCTGCACAATGTCACCGCCCTCCACACCACGATTTTACAAATCCGCGAAGTGCCAGCCGGCGACAGCATCGGTTATTCCCGCCGCACCATTCTCGACCGTCCCTCACGCATCGCCGCCATTCCTATAGGTTATGCCGACGGCCTCAACCGACATCTCGGCAACCGACACGGGCACTGCCTCGTCAACGGTCAGCCGGCTCCCTATGTGGGCAACATCTGCATGGATGTCTGCATGATCGACGTCACCGACATACCTTGCCACGAAGGCGACCGCGTTGAAATCTTCGGGGACGCCCTCCCGGTAACCCAACTGGCAGAATGGCTGGACACCATTCCTTACGAGGTGCTGACCTCTGTGTCAGAAAGAGTGAAGAGAGTGTATTTCCAGTAACAATCAGACAAAAAAATTAAAGCCGGAAAATCTCAGCAACTTTTAAGGTTAAAGACCTGAGGTTTAGTTGGATTTTCCTACTACGAAAACAGGGGTCTCCATCGCCATGATGGAGGCCCCTGCCATTTTCAGCTTGCAACTGTTATTTTTCCAATAAATATTTCAACCAGAACTCGCGATTGTCCGAACCGAAATGTTCACCCTGGTAACCGCCGTAACCATGCATGCCGTCAGGATAAATCATAAATTCAAACTTGGCATTGTGCTGATGCAAAGCGTCAATCATCTGAAGAGCATTCTGAAAATGCACATTGTCGTCACCAGTTCCATGCGTGATTTTCAGCATGACTGGCTCCACCTTCTTCATTTTGCCGAAAAGTTCTTCCTTTGACTGACACTGCAACTGACTTTCGGTGCTGGTAGCATATTTCACAGGATAATTCTTCGCACTATTGATGGCGCGTGAACGGGCATAGCCTTCAGGATTGTTCTGAGGAGTATCCATATATCTTTCCGTGTAATGGGAATCATACAATGCCCAATCGTATACACCACCACCGGCAATACCATAATGGTAGGAATCGGAATGGTTCATCAAAAGCAAGGAAGTCATTGTGCCACCAAAAGAGAAACCTTCCACACCGATTTTGTCACCATTGACATAAGGAAGAGATTTCAGATAGTCGGCCCATTCCACGAAATCCTGGACTTCGATGACATCCAGCTGGCGATAGATGGCATCCGTTCCCTGACGTCCGTTATGACCAGCGGCACGACAGTCGGCCTTCACCTGGATGATGCCCACAGACGACCACCACTGATTGCCCATGCTCGGATACTGGTAGCGGTCGTTGACAACTGGAGCGTCGGGACCTCCATAGATATCTACATGCACAGGATATTTCTTGTTCGGATCGAAATCCTTCGGATAGGTGATATTGCCTTCCAGAAGCAAACCGTCCTTTGTCGTCATCTTCAAAGGCTGGGGATGTACATAGAGATCGTCCTTATAATCTTTTCCTCTGGCATCGGCGACCTTGTAAGCCTTTTTCGGATTCTGGGTGTTGTAGACCCATACTTGAGGAGGAGTGGTGTAGTTGGATAACGAAGCCACAAAGGACTTGCCGTCAGGAGCAAATGCCACACCTGCCACATGATAGTCGGGATGGGTCAATGCGACAATTTTTCCCTTTTTGTCGACCTTGTAGAGGGCCTGACGTACACGGGAATCTCTTTCTGCCGTGAAGTAGACATCTCCCTTCTTCTCGTCAACTCTCACGATGCGTACGCGCCAGTTGGTACCTTCAGTCAGTCTTCTGAAAATTTTTCCATCATAAGAAAGATAATAGATCTGGTCCCAACCGGTTTCGAAACGGCGGGTCATATAAAGTCCCTTCTCGCCAAATACCATGCCGTCGATCCAGTCCAGCCAGGTCTTATATTTCTCGTTGTAAATGTGCTTCTTTGAACCATCTTTCACCGATACCGCATACAAGTCGAGATTGTTTTGCAAACGTGGCATACGGCTGACGAAAAATTCTTTGCTGTCGGCTCCCCAGAAAGGGGTTCCGAAATACTGGTCATCCTTTTCGTTGAAATCAGCCCAAGTGATTTGGTTCGCCTTCACGTCAACAATGCCGATCCTCACTTCCGGATTTTTCTCGCCGCACTTCGGATAACGAGTCAGACGCAGACTGCCATCCTGTCCCTTGGCAGAATAGATAGGGAACATGGGCACCTGGGAATTGTCGAAACGATAGAAACCGATTTTCTTGGAATCGGGTGACCACCAGAAGGCGCGATACTTGGAAGGGCGTCCAAAGATTTCTTCGTAATAAACCCAGGAAGCATAACCATTGAGAATCAAGTCACTTCCGTCCGTAGTCAGACGAGTTTCCCTGCCGCTCTCAATATGAACAACATAAAGGTCGTTCGCACGGGTAAAAGCCAGCATCGTCGAGTCGGGAGAATAAGTCAGGTTAACTGCTCCTTCCGGCTGAACAGGAAAAGAAACATACTTCTCGGGAGCCTGCTTCAAACTCTTCTTATACTTCTTATAGGGAAGTATGGAAAAGTCGTTTTCGCCCGTATAAGCATAGTTGTAGGTGAAAGCCACCTCATCATTGCTCAACCACTTCCAAGAAGATGGAACCGAATTAAAAACCTGCGCCGACGCTCCTACTGTCAGAGATGCGGCCAACGCAAATACTGAAAATATTTTTTTCATAGAATCACATAAAATAAAATCAAGGTAACCTGAATGGCCCCTAAATTCATAATTGGAATAACTATTTTCACGACAAAGTAATCCGAACATACACAATTGCCCTCTCACCTCATCTACTAATCATCTGCAAAGTAAGCAATTTATTAGGGTCTGTAGAAAGATTTTCATAAAATACTTGAATATGGAAGGACTTTACTCCCCCAACGAGTTCCCGGTACGTCCTAGAAAAGATGAAGGGGAAACGAAGCAACCGCCCCATTTCCCCTTTATCTTTTAGAATAGATTCTATCTGATATTAGAAAGTGTATTCAACGCCGAATGACAAGTTTTCACCACTCATTTCAAGACCGAAGCCCTTGCCAGCCTTGCTGAAGCTATCGTCATAACCTACGAAGCCAGCCTTTGCCAAAATTGAGAAGTGCTTGTTCAAATGAATTGCTATACCTGGCTGTGCACCAATTCTCCATGCAGTTTCGCTGTCACCCTCGTCTGGTTTTACAACACCTACGCCGAAGCCCATGTCAACAAACAATCTGACGAGTTCGTTGTTATAGAAAGAATAACGAGCATAAGGAGCTACAGCCAACTTGTTGTAAGCATCGCTCTTGAACTGATACATCAGTTCGCCACCAATGGCCCACTTTTCGCTCAATTCGTAACCTACGCTAGGAGCAATAGTCAGAGTTGTCTTTTCGCTGTCGTCGTCATACCAAACGCCGAATTCGCCACCTAAATAAACCTGTGCCTTAGCTGCCACTGCAGAAAATGCAATGACCATCATGATTAAAAATTTTTTCATAACATGAAATGTTTTAAATATTCACTGCAAAAGTAAACATATTTTTACACCCCTTAAAACCCTGGCGAACTATTAACTATGTTTAAAAACTGATAATCTACTACAATATATTAAAATAGAAATAGTTATAGAACTAAAAAAGAAAACTTTCGAACGGAAACGCGTTTTATACAACTGATAAAACAAAAAGTCCCCGTTGAAGGACGAGGACAAGAACCTAAATGTTTTCACAACGGAATCATCCTTATTGTGAATTGCTTTAAATGTAGTGAGCGCAAAATAACAAAAAATTCAAATATAAACAAAACTTTTTGGTCTATTTATTCATATTTACTACATTCGAATTTATTAAAAGAACATTCAATTATTATGAAAAAGATATTAGGACTAGACCTCGGAACCAACAGTATAGGATGGGCCGTCATAGAAACGGAAAATAGTGAAACTCCCGATTCTTCAGGAAAGATACTCTCGGCAGGGAGCCGCATCATTCCTATGGATGCTGCCACCTTAGCAGACTTTGACAAAGGCAATACTCAATCACCTACCAAAGAACGTACCCGATTGCGCATAATACGTCGCATCAACGAGCGTTCACACTTACGCCGCGAACGTCTGAATCGGGTGCTCAATCTGATGGGCTTCCTCCCCCAGCATTACAGCCAGTGTCTTGACCGCTACGGAAAGTTCAAAAATCATGCCGAACCCAAACTGCCTTGGATTTCTGCCACCAGCAGCACTCCTGCTGAGTTTCTCTTCAAAGAGTCTTTCAATGAGATGGCAGCACAATTCAGGCAATGCCATCCCGAACTGACCTGCATCCCTTACGACTGGACTTTGTACTATTTAAGAACAAAAGCCTTGCACGAACCTATCAGTAAAGAAGAACTGGCATGGGTATTACATAGTTTCAATCAGAAGCGAGGCTATTACCAGCTCCGCGGTGAGGAAAAAGAAACCAATACTAATAAGGAAGAGAAATACTATGCCTTGAAGGTGGTCGACGTGGTGGACTCCGGAGAGAAGAAAGGGAAAAACACTTGGTACGACGTACACTTGGAAAACGGCTTTGTCTACCACTATCCGTCAGCTCAAAAGCCAGATTGGGTAGGAAAGATCAGAGAATTCATCGTCACCACCACTTTGGACGAAAAAGGACAGCCTGCTCTCGACAAATACGGACAAGTGAAACGCAGTTTCAGAATGCCGAATGAGGAAGACTGGGCACTGAGAAAAATTAAGACCCAGGAAATGATTTCAGAGAGCCACCAAACCGTCGGCGAATTCATTTACACAGCCTTGCTCAACAATCCGTCCGAAAAAATCAGAGGAAAATATGTCCACACCATAGACCGAAATTTCTATAAAGAGGAATTACAAAGGATATTGGAGAAACAGCAAGAATATCATACCGAACTACGAGACACCGCCTTACTCAACGATTGCGCACTGGCGCTCTACCCCAACAACGTAACACATCGCAACAATCTTTTAAAAAGAAACATGACCGCCCTTTTGGTCGACGACATTCTCTTCTACCAACGTCCCCTCAAAAGCCAGAAAGCCCAAATCAGCGATTGCCCCTACGAACATCACGAATACGCCGACCACGATACCGGTGAGATTTGCAAAGCTGGCATCAAGTGCATCTCCCGCTCCCACCCCTTGTTCCAGGAATTCCGTTTGTGGCAGTTCATCAGCAACCTCCGCATCTACAAACGACTAGTCAGAAATGCGGACGGCCTACTCAAAACCGATGTTGACGTTACCTCCCAATACCTTCCCGACCATGCGGCCTATGCTTCCTTGTTCGCCACACTCAATGACAAAGAAACCATCAAACAGGACCAACTGCTCCGCATCTTCAAGTTGAAATCAAACGAATACCGTTGGAATTATGTTGAGGACAAAATCTACCCAGCCAACGAAACCCGCGCACTAATTCTGGGAAAATTGAAGAAGGCCAATATCGATGCGACCTTCCTCACACCAGAGAAGGAAGAGGCCTTGTGGCACATACTCTATTCGGTGAGCGACCGTAACGAATTGGAAAAAGCGCTAGAAAAATATGCTATTAAATATGAACTCGCCGTTTCCGATTTCGTAGAGAACTTTAAGAAATGCGCTCCTTTCAGCAATGAGTACGGAGCTTACTCCGCGAAAGCCATCAAGCGTTTGTTACCACTAATGCGCAGAGGGAACTATTGGAAAATGCAGCACATTGATGACGCCACGATGCAGCGCATTCAGAAAATGATGGCTGGAGAATGCGATGACAATATTTCCATCCGTGCCCGCAAAAAAGCCATTTCACTCAAGGACATCAACGATTTCCAAGGACTGCCATTGTGGCTGGCTTGCTACATCGTCTACGACCGCCACAGCGAAGCGCAAGATATTCAGAAATGGACTTCACCCGAAGATATCAATATCTTCTTAAGAAATTTCAAACAGCATTCTTTGCGCAACCCTATCGTCGAGCAGGTGGTGCTGGAAACTTTGCGCGTCGTCAGAGATATATGGAAACAAGAAGGCAACTTCGATGAAATCCATGTGGAACTGGGCAGAGAGATGAAGAATCCCGCTCAAAAGCGCAAACAAATGACCGAGAAAATCAACCAGAACGAATGGACCAATCTCCGCATCAAAGCCCTGCTCACGGAATTTATAAACCCGGATTTCGAAATAGAAGGAGTACGTCCTTATTCTCCATCCCAACAAGAAATACTCCGCATCTACGAAGAAAGTGTACTGGAGCACGAAGGTAATCACGTGCCTGAGGACATAGATGCCATCCTCAAGAAATTCAGGGAAGCCGATGTGTCCAAACGTCCAACCCACAACGACGTACTTAGGTACAGAATGTGGTTAGAGCAGAAATACCGTTCGCCTTATACAGGGGAACCAATTCCGTTAGGCAAGCTCTTCACCTCAGCTTACGAGATAGAACACGTCATCCCTCAGTCCCGATATTTCGACAATTCCTATAGCAATAAGGTGATTTGTGAGGCCGAAGTCAACAAACTGAAAAGCAATTGCCTCGGAATGGAATTTATCAATCTCCATCAGGGCGAAATCGTCAAATGCGCATTCGGCCGTACCGTAAAGATATTCATGCCCGAAGCGTACGAGGCTTTCGTGCAAGACACCTATGCCGGAAACAAGGGCAAGATGAAGAATCTACTCTTGACGGAACTCCCGGAGAGCTTCACCAATCGTCAGCTCAACGACAGCCGCTATATCAGCAAACTGGTGACCGGTCTGCTGTCGAATATCGTCAGAGAAAAGGACGAAAAAGATAACTACGAGGATGCCGCAACATCCAAGAATCTAATCGTTTGCACCGGACAAGTCACTGACCGCTTGAAGAAGGACTGGGGCTTCAACGACGTGTGGAACCATATCATCTATCCACGCTTCGAACGTCTGAACAAAATCGATCAGAGCGAACGCTTCGGACATTGGGAGAATAAGAATGGCAAACGTGTATTCCAAACCGACGTACCTTTGGAACTCCAAAAGGGTTTCAACCGAAAACGTATCGACCACCGCCATCATGCACTGGATGCCATTACCATCGCTTGTGCCACCCGAAACATCATCAACTATCTCAGCAACCAGTCGGCACAGGACGGTCAGGGCACAACACGGCAGGACCTCCAGCACCTTCTCTGCCACAAGCAGAAACAGGACAGCACCGGAAACTATCGCTGGCTAATCAACAAGCCTTGGCAGACCATCACACAAGAGGCTGAACAATGTCTGGAACAAATCGTGGTCAGCTTCAAGCAAAATCTCAGAGTGGTGACTCGGACTTCCAACAAATATGAGCACTACAATGCAGAGACCGGCAAGAAAGAATGGGCCAAACAGTCCAAAGGCGACCACCTGGCCATTCGTAAACCTATGCACAAGGAGACCATTTATGGCAATGTAAACTTACAGAAACAAAAGTTGGTAAAACTCAGTGTCGCACTACAAACTCCACAAAATATTGTAGACAAGAAAGTCAGAACCAAGATTAAGGAACTGCTCCACTTGCATTACTCAGACAAACTCATCGAGAAATATTTCAAAGAGAATCAAACGACACAGTGGCCATCACTAGACCTGAAAAAGGTTGCCGTTTACTATTTCACCAACGACGACGCAAAGGAACGGATGGTGGCTACTCGCAAGCCGTTGGGGCCCGATACGGACATCGCAAAGATAACCGATACCGGCATACAGGCCATTTTGCGAAGACACCTTGAAAAATATGGAGGTGCAAAAGCGGAAGCCTTCTCTCCGGAAGGAATCGAAAACCTCAACACCCACATTCGCGAGTTGAACAATGGCAAACCGCATCAACCGATTTACCGCGTAAGATTGGCAGATGTACAAGGAGAAAAATTCAATATTGGAAGTTCACCTTGTAATGCTAAGAAATTCGCAGTGGCAGCCAAGGGCACCAACTTGATTTTCGCAGTCTATCAAAAGAGCAGTGGCAAACGAACTTACGAAACAATACCGCTCAATATCGTTATAGAAAGACAGAAACAAGGATTGAGCGCTGCTCCCAAAACAAACGCCGAAGGACTACCTCTGTTGTTTACACTATCTCCCAACGACTTGGTCTACGTTCCTTCACCTGAAGAAAAAGACGTACCCATCGACTGCCAAAATATGAACCGTAACCATATATACAAAATGGTGTCGAGCACTGGAAATAGATGTAGTTTTATTCCTTATTTTATCGCAAATGTAATTGTTCAAAAGACTGAGTTCGGTCCTTTGAACAAAATGGAAATTTCATTAGATGGTCAATCTATTAAGGAAGTATGTGTACCGATTAAGGTTGACAAATTAGGTAACATTACAAAATAAAATCGATGGCGCAAGCACTGTCTGAAGTGGTCTTGCGCCATTTTTATATTCACTCTATAAAAAAGCCTATGATCAAACGCACACTTTATTTCGGAAATCCCGCTTATCTCTCGCTCCATAACGGCCAACTGGTGCTCAAGTTGCCCGAAATAGAACGTAGTGACAAGGTAGCCGAAGCAATCAGACAAGAAGCCGTCCGCACTTTCCCTATCGAAGATTTGGGCATCGTCGTTTTAGACCACAAACAAATTACAATCACACAGGGAGTGATGGCGGCGCTGCTGGCAAACAATTGCGCAGTCATCACCTGCGACAGCAAGAGCATGCCCACCGGACTGCTCCTCCCCTTGAATGGGAACACGCTGCAAAGCGAAAGATTCCAAAATCAGATAGAGGCCTCACTTCCTCTAAGAAAACAACTATGGCAACAAACCATACGGGCAAAAATAGAAAACCAGTCCGAGATATTGAAACAATACACCGATACCGAAGTAAGGTGTATGCAGGTATGGTCGTCCGAAGTACGAAGTGGTGACAGTGAGAACTTGGAAGGAAGAAGTGCCGCCTATTATTGGAAACACATCTTCAATCGGGAGATACCTCATTTCGTACGGGGCAGAGAAGAGGCACCTCCCAACAATCTGTTGAACTATGGTTACGCCATACTCCGTGCCGTCATAGCCAGAGCACTCGTAGGCAGCGGGCTCCTCCCCACTCTGGGTATCCACCATCACAACCGCTACAACGCCTATTGTCTGGCTGACGACATTATGGAACCCTATCGTCCATACGTCGACGAATGTGTACTGAAGATAGTCCGCTCACATGCCAACTACGAAACGCTCAGCAAAGACCTGAAAGCTCAATTGCTGGGCATCCCTACTTTAGAAGTTTGCATTGACGGCAAACGAAGGCCGCTTATGGTGGCAGCCTCAACTACAACTTCCTCTTTGGCCAAATGCTACAACGGGGAAGCACGTCTGCTGCTCTACCCTAAACGATAAGCATATTTCAGATGGACCGTTTTAGCGAATATAGAATTATGTGGGTACTTGTATTTTTTGATCTCCCCACCGAGACGAAACGCGACCGCAAAGCTGCCGCCGACTTTCGTAAGAACATTATGCGGGACGGATTCACGATGTTTCAATTTTCCATTTATGTGCGCCACTGCGCCAGCAGCGAAAATGCAGAGGTACACGTCAAAAGGATAAAAAGCCTTTTACCAGAACATGGAAAAGTCGGAATTCTGACAATAACCGACAAACAATTTTCTTCTATACAGCTATTTTATGGAAGAAAAAATGAACCTCCTCAATGTGGAGGGGTACAGTTGGAACTCTTTTAATGAAATCAGGGTGACCATTTTGTAGATAGTCACCCTGATTTCATAAAGAAAACCTTTCTTTTTTCTTTTCTAATTTCGCAAGTAACAAGCTATATATCAATACTATATAAGTATTGTACTGTTTGCTATCTCGCAAAGATACTACATTGAAAGCAATTCACAACA
>SAMEA104404103__coassemble_1506_pt1 | contig 13984 bp, 7 predicted proteins | sample SAMEA104404103__metabat2_high_PE_061 | metagenome-assembled genome bin SAMEA104404103 (sample SAMEA104404103) | Balaenoptera acutorostrata | reverse complement strand
TCTGCAACTAGGGTTAGCAAGTCTAATGTGCCCGCATCACTTCCGAAACTTGAATTTATTACTATTCTTTGGTAAATACTCGTCTCCTTTTTAAAAGATAAAGCATAAGGAGGGTAGGTCCGGACTGCTTATATATAGGTTGCCCGTATCTCTGTTCGCAGGAATACAAATTCTGTTGCTATCCTGATAAGATAAATTGTGGCATTACAAAGGGACTCATAAAGTAGGAGACCAGTTCAGAAAATATTATGATGAAGTGAAAGCTTTCCGAATCCTGCTCCAGACTTTCTTGTGGCAGGAGTCGCTTCTTGTCTGTGTTGAAAATAAAAAAGTAGGAGGTAAATGTCAGTAGCAACATTTACCTCCTACTCAAATTAATGAAAGAGGAAAGTCTTATTTAACGAGAACTTTCTTTCCGTTCAAAATATAGACACCCTTGTTAGGTTCGTTTACACGGCGGCCGCTAAGGTCATAAATCTTAGCAGGAGTCTTGTCAGCGTTAACGTTGTCGATACCTACAGCAACCAAGTCAAGTTTATAAGCATCGTTGGTATCTGTAGATTCAGTTACGATGTAAGCGCGGTTAGCTTCGAGAGTGCTGCCGTTATACAAGTAGAAGCCAGGTTCGTCCTGAGCGTCGAGGCTGTAGTAACGTTTGCTGCTATCCACTTCAGTGTTTGTGAGGACACCGTAGAGAATGCTGCTTGCGTTGCTGGCTGTAGCACTTGGAACAAAGTGATATTTGCCGGCTTCAGCAACAACAATGACACCTGTGTTGGCAGGAACTACACCATTGGAAATAGCTTCCAGCTGAACGATGTTGCCTTCAATGCTCTTGGCAGTAAATGCCTTGACATTTTCAGGAACGATTGTTGGGTAAGGTAAATACAAGGTATTGTAACCTGTACCGTCAATTGTCAAGTCGTAGCCATTTGAATTGTCTGCTTCTAACATTTCGATGTCGCTGTGGAGCAATTCGAATTCAGCGATTGTACAGCACTGTCTGCCTGGCAAGTTGATTAAAAGACCCAATGAAACTTCTGTTTCTTCAGTCAATACGAAGCTGACAGAGTTGACGCTCTTAGTGCCACCTGAATTCATAGGAGTGTAAGCCAATGCATTTTCCTTCAATTCGAGAGTTGCAGGAATACCCTTGCCGACAGCAACTACCATGAAGCTGTTACCACAGCTGGATTCGAAACGACCGTAATTAGCATTGAATGTGTAAGAACCTGCTGGCAAAGTGACAGTCTGGTAAGCTTTGTGGTTGTTCAAAGAACCGAAGCCGTCCCAACCTGAAGTAAATGTGAAGCAAGATTCTTTCTGGTTATCAACGTGTACACAAGTAGTAACGTTTCCTTCGACGGTAGCATTTTCCAATGTCCAGTCTGCGATAGCGCCGAAACGAGGCTTCTGTGCAGGGTTGACTACCTTGTTGCCGTCACGTTTGAAGGCCTTCTTGTAGTTCTTGAGATATTGAGCAGTAACATTCTTAGTGGCAGATTTTCCAAAGTTAAGGCAGAAGACACCCTTTGAAAGACCCCATGCATCACCGTCAGGACCGAACTGTGTGCGGATACCGTGGTTTTCATTACCTGTGAGGTCCTTGACGTTACCACCATTCTGGTTGAAGTTGTAGTAAACCAACAAATCATTATCCTTGACAGCCTGTTCGATATTTTCCAAAGGCTGGTTAGCATAGCTCTGAATTTCGTTTTGAGTCAAAGCTGTATTCCAAATGCGGAATTCATCCAACTGACCGTTGATTGGTGCGTCCGGGCTGCTGATGTGGAATTCATCAAATTTAGGAAGGGTAGTAGGAGCACCCTTTTCAGAATCAAAGAGGAAACCGTCGCGATAGAACTTGATGTTGCCATTTTCGAAGGTAATTGCGTAGTGGTGCCATTCGTTTGCTGAAATGTAGTTCGGACGTGTTCCATACTTGCCATCACCCATGAAAAGAGTGATTGAACCATCGGTAGTAGCTCTTAATGACATTTTTCCATCCTGGCCGAATCCGCAACATACTGATGTCAGATTGAACGGCTTCATCCAGAAGTCCAATGTTGCCTGGTGTGAATTAGCCTTGAATGGATCCTTGGTCAACTTGACCTGTGCATTGTTATGGCTGAAGTTCAAACCATTCTTACTGTCGGCATTGCATACGATGAGGGCACGCTGACGAGTCTTGCTTGTGCTTCCTACGTTGTTGGTTGCTTTGAGCTGAATGTCATAAACACCAGTTTCCTGAGGAGTGTATGATGAGTTCTGACCATTGATGACAACATCCTTGTTTGCGCTGTGAAGCAACCACTGCCACTGCTTTGGACTATACTTGGACTTATCCTTCAAGAATGTAGTTTCACCCTTCATGATGATGGTTGGTGCAACGTCGAAGTCTGCAATAGGAGCGACTTCTTCTACCTTGATGTCCATGGTGCTTGTCGATTTCTTTCCGTTAGGAGCGGTTACATTCAGTGTAATCTTATAGTCACCATTCAAAGAATAGCTGGTTGCAGCGTTTGTGCTTTGTGAACTTTCGATATCTGCTCCCGGCATGCTCCATTCGTAGAGATAACCGAACATCGGATTGGTTACGATGAAAGTAACGCGTTCGCCTACAGAAATCTTATCCTTGGTAGATGTGAAGGAAGCGTCTGGTGCAGGGTTGTCGAGCACATTGATCAGACAAGTATCAGAAACAACGTCTCCTTCTGCATTTTCAGCAGTTACGCTGACATGCTGTTCACCCAATTTATTGAAGATGAATGTAGGATTGATTACATTCATGTTCTTAGCTTCGCCGTTATCAGTATTCCAAGCAATCTTGGTAGCTGAACTTGAGTATTTAGCGCTAAAGTTCACTGGCAGACCTGAATAAATCTCAATTGAAGGCTTATTGATTCGAATGCTTAAACGTTCATTTGAATTGTTAAGCTTGAGGGCAGTGTTTGTGGTTTGTACAAAGTTGCTGTTGAGAATTTCAGCATGGTTACCAGCTACGTATTCGTGCAACATCTGCTTGCCGTTAACTTCTACAACGTCGCCCTTGTAGTAAGCAACCAGACCGCTAGGCATCAGTTCGCCTGAGTATTGTACATTCTTATTCTTGAAAACTTCAGAGTCAGTCTTGGCATAATCCCAGATACGAAGTTCGTCAATCATACCATTGGTGTTGTTCTGGTCTCCGTTAGGATTGAAGACAAGGTTTCCGAAACCGCCAATACCACTATAAGTATCAGAAGAGATGGAACCTGACTTCTGTCCGTTGATATATACCTTGAACAAGTTTTTCTTAACCACAATGGCGATATGGTTCCACTGTCCGACCTTCAATTTGTTGGCAACAGTTTCAACACGGTGGCCATTGACATTCCAACCTGCAGTGAAGGCACCATTGGAATTGGCATGCAACATGAATGATCCCCAGCCTGGACCTGCACTCTGGTTCCAGTTTTCAACAGTATGGGGTCTCAGCCAATATTCAATTGTAGCTTCTTCGAATTTAGAATTGAATACATTAGGAATAGAGAAACCTGAATGCTTGAAGTTGACAACTTGGTTGACAGCAGCGTTGGTTACCGGTGTGCTTACGCTGATCTTAGAAGATTCAGTGCCGTTTTCATATACAGCAGACAAACTGTAAGAAGTGTTAGGCTCAACTTCTGTCAATGTATAAGCATTCTGAGTTGCATCGATCTTAGCTAAAACGCTACCGTTACGATAGATGTTATAGTTGGAAATCTTATGACTGGAACGAAGAGGTGCATTCCAGTTCAAAGTGTTTTCCTGCAAAGCCAGGTTACGTGGTGCAAAATAAGTCTCGCCATAAACTACGGTTGAGATAATAGTTTTGCCACCCTTGTTATGAATTTCAACAGGAGCTCCATTCAAGTTGAAAGGAGTTTCGATACCTTCCTTATCGAATTCGTAGTCGATGATAGAAGCATTGTGGATTTTACCTTCACCTTCAGCCCAAGAACGTGTTTCAACGATAAAGAAATATTTCAATGGCTGGTTCTTGTCATAGCCGGCAGAGAGGTCGGTTAAGTCATAACCAAATTCCATTGGTTCGTAGTGAAGTTTGCCGTCTGCCCATCTACCCAGCATTGGTACTTCTGGAGCGGGGTTAGAGTTACCATTGTTACCATCACCTGCAAACTTGAAGTGTTCGAATGCGACACTTTGTTCTGGTTTGGTAGCATTGAGGTTGGTAGATACACCGGCACTTAAATAGATTTCACTACGGCGAGTGTATTCCATCTTGATTTTGATGGTACGCAATGGACGATAGTTCTTACGTACTTTATAAATTTCAGGAGCCCAATATCCGCCTTGTGCTTTACCTACAGGGCCGGCATATTTGTAAGGACAGTAGATGAAACCGTTGTTACACCAACCGTCGCCCCATGAGTTGACGACAATCCATGCACCGACTTCGTCCTTGTCTTTCTCACCTTTTACGCCATTGCCGTCGAGGTCGAATTCGATGCGGTCATCATAACCGACAACTGTCAGGGCGTGGTCTACTTGCTGGCCCCATGCATTGACGTAATACTTTCCAGTCACACCAATATTATCATTGGTAGGAGTCTTTGGAATGAATTTCCAGTCACCGCCGCTGGCTACGCCGATACCGACAATACCACCTGCATGGAAGTCTGTATCACCATTGTGGTTGTACAACCAACGCTTGACCGCTTCTCTACCTTCTTCACTTTGTACACTGAGAGGGAAGTTGGATGGACGGAGCATACGGTTCCACATGGCGGAGTACCATTTGTCATAGCCTTGCATCCAGCCGAAGTGGTCCTGGCTGGTGTCCTGGTTGCCAAAGAGGGCAGAGTAGGTGGTACCACCATAAACTTCTGCATTTGGAACACCTACAAACTGAACAAATTCATCTTTACCAGAATGTCCGTTTGTGAGCAACCATACGAAGTGGGAAGGGTAGCGGTTGGTGAGCAACTTTGCATCTGCGTCACGGAATGCGTTGATTTCGTGAGTGAACATGTAGCAGATACGGGAAGCAGAACCACAGGAACCGCCATCCTGATTGAATACTGGAGGGAAATACTTGGTTTCAGCGTTGTTCACGCGTACTGGAAGCTCATTGGCTTCCGCCCCTCTGGAGATTTTGTGGGAACTGCCCAAACTGTTTTTCAGTAAAGAAAAATCAGGATTGGTGTTGGGGTTGTAATCGGGGTATTTTGTCCGATCAACCGATTGTGCGCTGGCTAATGCAGGTAAGAGTCCTGCACAAATCACCGCAGATTTAATAATGTGTTTCATATATATAAAATATAAACTAAGTGTTTCTCTTGATCTCCAAAATTAGATTATTATATGCAAAAATACGAATAAAATTTAATTCATAAGGTCCCCGAATCTTAATATATGCAATATACCTATTATAATAGCTTCGAGTAGCACTGTTTTTGTAACTTTGCAGGCAATTTGTATCAAAACAATTAATATATTTACTAAAATAGGAGAATAAACTAATGCAAGGATTGTATGCGGTTTTATTGTTGGTATGCTCCAACATCTTTATGACGTTTGCCTGGTACGGACATTTGAAATTACAGCAAACGGGAACAAGTAGTAACTGGCCTCTTTATGCTGTTATCCTTTTCTCGTGGGGAATAGCACTCTTTGAATACATGTGTCAGGTTCCCGCCAACCGAATTGGATTTATAGACAATGGAGGTCCCTTTAGTCTGATTCAGTTGAAAGTAATCCAAGAAGTGGTTTCATTGCTGGTATTTACCATCATTGTGACGATTTTCTTTAAAGGTGAAGCTTTCCATTGGAACCACATCGCTGCATTTGCTTGTCTGGTGGCGGCTGTGTATTTCGTATTTATGAAATAATAAAGTGCAGTATATGAGCGGAATGACTAATGATATTTCAAGAAAAACTACAGAAGAGTATAAACTCACCGAACGCGTGCGACGTAAATTCCGGACCGGTATCCGGGATTTCAAACTGATAGAAGCCGGTGACTGTATTTTGGTCGGATTGTCCGGTGGCAAGGATTCGATGGCTTTATTGGAATTGCTAGGCGAATACAAAAAGCATATGCGTGAAAAAATGCAGATCTTCGCCTTGCATGTGAGAATGAAAAATGTAGATTATCAATCAGACTTTCGATATTTGGAGGATTTCTCTAAAACTTGTGGGGCAGAGTTCGTTTTAAAAACCGTAGGCTTCGAGGAAGACCGGGAGAAGGGGAGGACCCCCTGTTTCCTCTGTTCATGGAACCGGCGTAAAGTACTTTTTGAAACAGCCAAGGAGCTTGGCTGTAACAAAATTGCATTGGGACATCATCAAGACGACATCTTGAAAACTTCCATGATGAATTTGACATTTACCGGCAGTTTCTCCACCATGCCCGTGTTTTTACAGATGAAAAAGATGCCTTTGGTGATTGTTCGCCCATTGTGTAAGGTTGAGGAAGCTGATTTGGTGGAATGGGCAAAATACCGCGCATATCAGCCTTTGAAGAAACTTTGTCCATTTGAGACCGAATCGAACAGAACCGGCATCAATAAGGTCATGGACGCGATGAAAACGTTAAATCCTGAATATCGTTATCATTTGTGGAAGGCGCTCGAAAGGGATGGTAAATTGGTTGAAAAGTAGTTTATTACTCTAAAAAAACTTAAGAAATAAATTTCTTTTGAAAACTTTTTACTCGCGTTTAGTTTTTAGAGCTAACTTTGTAGCTCGATACAAACCTTGGAGCAAAATGAGAAGGGGTTTGTTACCGTATTTAGAGGAACTAATATTAATTATTATTTATAATGAACGAGAATTTTATGAAGAAATTTGCTTACCTCGCTCTTGCCCTGGCTTTGATAGCTTGTGGCGATAAGAAGAACGGAATGCCATCAGCAAACAATGAGTATGCTGTGGTTAAGTTGCAACCTGCTGTTGCGGATTTGAATACTTCATATCCGGCTACAATCAAGGGTATGCAGGATATTGAAATTCGACCAAAAGTAGCAGGTCACATCACTCGTGTGCTTGTTGATGAAGGCGCAGTAGTCCGTGCCGGCCAGCCTTTGTTTATAATTGACCAGGTTCAATTCAACGCGGCAGTAAAGGCAGCTCAGGCTCAGGTCAATGTAGTCAAGGCAAATTTGGCAACTCAGGAGCTTACTGTTGAAAACAAGAGAACTCTTTTTGCTAAGCAAATCATCAGTCAGTATGATTTGAATATGGCTGAGAATCAGTTGAAGTCACTTCAGGCTCAGTTGGCTCAGGCACAGGCAAATTTGACTACTGCCCGTGAGAATCTCGCTTATTGCACCGTAACCAGTCCATCTGCTGGTGTTGTAGGTTCTATTCCTTTCCGTGTAGGAAGTCTTGTCAGCTCAGGCACTCCAGAGCCTCTGACAACTGTTTCTAACATCAGTCAGATGTATGTATACTTCAGCATGACAGAAAAGCAACTTTTGGGAATGACTCGTGGTCATGGTGGCGTAGAAGCTGCTAAGGACAGCCTTCCTGCAGTAAACTTGGTCTTGGCTGATGGTAGCGAATATCCTCAAGAAGGCCGTGTGACTGCAATCAGTGGTGTTATCGAGTCATCTACAGGTGCTGTACAGATGCGTGCCACTTTCGACAACTCTTCACATATCTTGAGAAGTGGGGGTACTGGTTCTATCTTGATTCCTGTACACGACAATAATGCTATTTTTGTTCCTCAGAAGGCTACATTCGATATCCAGGACAAGAAGTTTGTTTACGTCTTGAACAAGGACAATACAATTGCTTCACGTGAAATTTCAGTATTGGTTCAGAATGACGGTACTAACTTTGTGGTTGAAAGCGGATTAAAAGCTGGTGAAACTATCGTAGTAGAGGGTGTCAATCAGTTGCGTGAAGGTGCAAAGATTACTCCGATTACTCCTGCTCAGAGTGAAGCTAATCGCAAAAAAGCAGAGCAGGCTTTAAAGGATGGCAAGATGCCAGGAGAAAACTAAATTCAACCCAGGATTGCCACGTCATGGCAGCAGTCACGATGTTCCCGCAATGCTTCTTGTTTTAGTTTAATTATGATTTCGATTTAATAAAAGAAATATGACACTTGATAGATTTATTAACCGCCCGGTGCTTTCCACAGTGATTTCTGTGGTAATTGTGATTCTGGGTACTTTGGGCTTGTTATCCTTGCCTGTTACCCAATATCCTGATATTGCCCCTCCAACCATTCAGGTAAGTACTACTTACATGGGTGCAAATGCCCAAACAGTGTTGAACTCCGTGATTGCTCCGCTTGAAGAGCAGATCAATGGTGTGGAAGATATGGACTACATGAGTTCAACAGCCACCAATACTGGTGCTGCAACCATTTCCATTACCTTCAAGCAGGGTACTGACCCGGATATGGCTGCCGTCAATGTACAGAACCGTGTATCAAAGGCTTTAGGTTTATTGCCTGCGGAAGTTACCCGTGTAGGTGTGATCACCCAGAAACGTCAGAGCTCTATGCTTTTGATTTTCTCTATCTCGGATACCAAAGACAAATATGACCCTGCGTTTATTGAAAACTACGCTAAGATCAATATCGTTCCTCAGGTTCAGCGTGTAAAGGGTGTGGGTGATGCCATGGTAATGGGTGCCGACTACTCTATGCGTATCTGGTTGAATCCAGAAAAAATGGCTGAATATCATTTGATGCCTAAGGATATCGCTGGTGTGTTGGCTGAACAGAACATCGAAGCTGCTCCAGGTAGTATCGGTGAACGTGAAAACCAGACTTTCCAGTATACCTTGCGATACAGAGGTCGTCTTCAGGAAACCAGCGAATTCGAAAATCTGGTACTTCGCTCAGAGCCTGACGGAACCGTATTGCGTTTGAAAGACGTTGCCCGTGTTGAATTGGGTAAGATGATGTACACCTTCGGTGGTAAGGTGAATGGTAACAACTCAGTATCTTGTATGATCATGCAGACTGCGGGTAGTAACGCAACTCAGATTATCAACGATATTGAAGGATTGCTCAAAGATTGTGAAAGAGACCTGCCTGAAGGTTTGAAGATTTCTATCGCTCAGAATGCGAACGACTTTCTCTTTGCCTCTATCCATGAAGTTATCAAGACATTGATAGAAGCCTTTATTCTCGTGTTTATTGTGGTATTTATTTTCTTGCAGGACTTCCGTTCTACATTGATTCCATCTATCGCAATTCCTGTGGCTTTGATCGGTACCTTCTTTGTATTGTACATGATTGGCTTCTCATTGAACTTGTTGACTCTTTCTGCTTTGGTTCTTGCCATTGCGATTGTGGTCGATGATGCCATTGTTGTGGTGGAGGGTGTCCATGCCAAGTTGGACTTGGGATATACTTCTTCCCGTAGGGCTTCTATCGATGCGATGCGTGAATTGGGTGGTGCCTTGGTTTCTATTACCTTGGTGATGATGGCCGTGTTTATTCCTGTAAGCTTCATGCCAGGCACATCCGGTACTTTCTACCGTCAGTTCGGTCTGACTATGGCCATTGCAATTGCCTTCTCTGCTATCAACGCGTTGACACTTTCTCCAGCACTTTGTGCTATCCTTTTGAAGCCGCACAATACAGACTCCAAGTTGAAGGACCGTATGGGGGTTGCTTTCAAGGAAGCAAAGGAATCTATGGCAAAACGTTATGTGCATAGCATTAGTGCGATGATGCACCCAAGCGTCACTCTGATTTTTGTCATTATCGCAATTCTCGGTATGATCGCAGGTGGCTTCAATTTCACTGAACATCCATTGATCGCCTCCATCCTTACTTTGATGAGTGTGGCAGCTTTGATCGGTTTGGCTTCACGTAAGTTCAAGGACGCCTTCAACAATTCTTACGATAACATCTTGAAGAAATACAAGAAGAAGGTCCTGAAGTTTATCCAGCGTCCAATCTTGTCTTTGAGCATCGTTGCTTTGAGTATTGTGGCATTGGTATTCTTGATGGGACGTACTCCGACTACCATGGTTCCAAATGAAGATACAGGTACAATCATGGGTGTTATCACCATGCCTCCTGGTACTTCTCAGGACCGCACTGAAAAAGTGATGAACCAGGTCGACAGTTTGATTCGTTCTGTTCCTGCTATTGAGAGCAACACTTTGATTTCTGGTTATAGCTTTATCGGTGGTCAGGGACCAAGTTACGGTTCGTTCATCATCAAGTTGAAGGACTGGAAGGAACGTTCTTTGAAGGAAAGCTCTACTGTGGTATTTGCTAATTTGTATCTCCGTTCACGCGATGTGTTCAAGGATGCTCAGGTATTGTTCTTCCAGCCTCCTATGATTCCAGGTTATGGTGTGTCAAACGGTTTCGTATTCAACTTGCAGGACCGTACCGGTGGTGATTTGAACAAGTTCTTCGAAGTATCTAAGGATTTCTTGGCAGAATTGGAAAAGCGTCCGGAAATTGAGTCTGCAAAGACTACCTTCAACCCAAGCTTCCCTGAATATATGATTGACATTGACGCTGCAAAATGTAAGCGTGCAGGATTGTCTCCTAATGATATCTTGACAACTTTGCAGGGTTATTATGGTGGTTTGTATGCTTCCAACTTCAACCGTTTCGGTAAACTCTACCGTGTAATGGTTCAGGCAGAGCAGAGTGAGCGTGCCAACTTCGAAAGTCTTTATAAGATCAAGGTACGTAATGGTAAGGAAATGGCTCCAATTACTGAATTCATGACCATCACTCCATCTTTTGGTCCTGATAATGTCAACCGTTTCAATATGTATACTTCTTTGGCTGTAAATGGTAACCCAGCAGCGGGTTATACATCTGGTCAGGCTATTGAAGCCATCAACGAAGTAGCAGCTGAATATTTGCCAATGGGTTATTCATTCGAGTACTCAGGTACATCACGTGAAGAAAGCCAGTCATCAGGAAGCTCCACTTCAATGGTCTTCTTGCTTTGCTTCCTCTTCATCTACCTGTTGCTTTCAGCCCAGTACGAAAGTTATATCTTGCCTCTCGCAGTATTGCTTTCTGTACCTTTCGGTTTGTTAGGTTCGTTCTTGTTCATTCATGGTATGGGTGGCTTGAACAGCATCGTTCCAATCTTCGGTGAGGCAGCCAACAATATTTACGTTCAGATTGCGTTGATCATGTTGATTGGTTTGTTGGCCAAGAATGCAATTTTGATTGTGGAATTTGCCCTCGACCGTCGTAAGATGGGTATGAGTATCTCTTGGGCAGCCGTATTGGGTGCTGGTGCTCGTCTTCGTCCTATCCTTATGACTTCTATGGCGATGATCATCGGTTTGTTGCCTTTGATGTTTGCCTTTGGTGTAGGTGCTAATGGTAACCGTTCTTTGGGTACCACTGCAATCGGTGGTATGTTGATTGGTATGATCTTCCAGATTTTCATCGTTCCTGCTTTGTTCGTTATCTTTGAATATCTCCAGGAAAAGGTTAAGCCGATGACTTGGGAAGATATCGATAACTCTGAGGCAGCTGCTGATATCGAACAGTACAGTAAATAAGTAAGAGAAATAAGCAGACAAGTTCCCTAGGGGACTTAACCCCACGGGATACTTGTCCGCTTGTTACAATAAAATGCAAGATATAATGAAGAGACAAATATTATTTATATTAGGCGGATGCGCCCTCTTGTCAAGTTGTCATTTGTACAGAAGCTATGAGCGTCCTGCAGACATGAGCAATATTGAGGGCCTCTATCGTGACACAGCGAGTGTGACAGGTGCACTTGCCGTAGCCGATACCGCAAATTTTGGTAATTTGCCTTGGCGTGAAGTTTTCACTGAGCCTCAGCTTCAAGCATTAATAGAGCAAGCCTTGGTGGCTAATGTAGACATTAAGAAGGCTGAAATGAACATTGAGAAGATGAAGGCCGGTTTGAGAATTTCAAAGTTGGCTTACATTCCTTCTTTTGCTTTTGCTCCTGATGGCCAAATAGCTTCTTTTGACGGGCACAAGGCCACCAAGACTTACAAGTTGCCATTTGCCGCAACTTGGGATTTCGGCTCAATGGGTAGTCTGCGTAACACCAAAAAGCAGGCCGAAGCTCAGCTGGCAATGACAAAGGCTGCCAAGCAGGCCACACAGACTGCAATCATCGCAGGTGTAGCCAACATGTACTACACTTTGGAAATGTTGGACGAGCAGTTGATTACGACCAACTCTACTATTGTTCTTTGGAAAAAGAACGTAGAGGCAATGGAAGCCATGAAGGAAGCTGGCATGACAACGGAAGTTGCCGTAGCACAGACAAAGGCCAACTACTATGAATTGTTGGCAAGTGTTCCAAAGTTGGAAAGCAGCATCCGTCAGATTGAAAATTCACTTTGTGTACTTTTGTCAGAAGCGCCTCATACTATTGAACGCGGACAGTTCAGTGCAAATCCTCTTGCCAGTCAGTTGTCTGTAGGTTTGCCGATGCAGTTGTTGTCCAACCGTCCGGATGTACAGATTGCAGAATACAATTTGGCAGCTAACTTCTATAAGTTGAATATTGCGCGTTCAGCATTCTATCCAAGTTTGAAACTGAGTGGTGTCGCAGGCTGGACAAACAGTGCTGGTGCTGCTGTCATCAATCCTGCTAAGTTCATTGCTTCCGCTTTAGGAAATATTGTTCAGCCTTTGTTTGCAAATGGCAAATTGATGGCAAACCTCAAGATTTCCAAGTTGGATGTAGAAGCTGCAGAATTGGATTTCCGTCAGGCTCTATTGAAGGCTGGTCAGGAAGTCAGCGATGCACTCGACAACTATCAGGCTGCTTCAGAACAGCAGGTGCTTCGTGAACAGAAAGTTGATGAATTGCAGAAGGCTGTTGACAACATCCAGCTGTTGTTCCAGTACGACAACAAGACCAGCTATTTGGAGACTTTGACTGCACAGCAGACATTGCTCTCAGGCCAGTTGGCTTTGATTAACGATAAATACGCCAAGGTGCAGTCGGCTATCAGCCTTTACCAGGCACTTGGCGGTGGAAGAAATTAACCTTAAATAAAATATAATTATGATTAGTCCTTTAGCATATGTAGATCCCTCTGCAAAGTTGGGAGCTAATGTAGAGGTCAAACCATTTGCCTATATCGACAAAGATGTTGTGATAGGTGATAACTGTGTGATTATGCCTCATGCAAGTATTCTTGAGGGTACGACAATGGGTAACAACAATATTGTTTACCAGAACGCGGTTATCGGTGCGATACCTCAGGATTTCCATTTTGTGGAAGGCTCAAAAACACACGTAGTCATTGGCAACGACAACCGTATTCGCGAGAACGTTGTGATAGCAGGCAGTACTTACGAAGGTAAGGCCACCATCATTGGTGATAACAACTTCTTGATGGACCGTGTTCACATTTGTCATGATGTGAAAATCAACAATAAATGTGTTGTTGGTATTGGTGCGATCATTTCAGGTGAGAGTGAGTTGGACGACTGCTCTATTCAAAGCAGTAACGTCGTTGTATTGCAGCATGTCCGTGTAGGTCGCTTCTCTTTAATACAAAGTGGCTGCCGAGTACAGAAGGATGTTCCTCCTTATGTTATCTTAGGAGGCAATCCTGCTTGTTATCATGGAGTGAATGCTGTTATACTTAAACATCTTAACTTTACCGAACGTGTGCTTCGTCACATTGCGAACACCTACCGTTTGATATACACTGCCAATTTCAGTTTGGAAGATTGCATCAACAAGATTCCTGAACAGATTCCAATGAGTGATGAGATTCATGATATTCTGAATTTCTTAAAGGGAACCAAATTGGGTATCGTTCGTCAAATGAAGGAAGAGGATTAATATCCTAATGTATAGTATTTGTAAAAGAGGGTGTGCCAGAGCGGCGCACCCTCTTTTTTTACGGCATGAGTGCTTGCTAAGGGAGGAAAGTGCCAAAGCCCCACATCGGGAAATTTCGGATCACCAGAAGATTCCGTGGAATTAATACATATTCAAAGTTTTGTAGAAACTAATCGCTTTGGCATGGTTGTGAATTGCTTTCA